>NHCFC04200__coassemble_381_pt1 | contig 79569 bp, 73 predicted proteins | sample NHCFC04200__metabat2_low_PE_055 | metagenome-assembled genome bin NHCFC04200
GCCCGGCGCGAGTTGCGGTTATGTACCTCTGCGCCAAAAAGGTCAAGCGTTTTTTGACGGCAGACCCTGAAAGGGGGAGCCGAGGCCCCCCCTGCCTCTTCGTTGCGCCGCCCTAGCGCGCGCTGACCACCAGCTTGTCGCCTACGCGCAGGCTGCGTTCGTCCACGTCGTTCCAGCGCTTGAGATCATCCACGCTGACATTGTGCCGCCGGGCGATATTCCACAGACTGTCGTTGGCCTTGACCGTATAGGTGGAGGCGCCGCTTTTGCCCTTGCCCAGTTTGCCGCTGGGATTCTTGCCCGCCTGCGCCACGGCGCGCGCGGGCCGCTGCTCGTTGCCGGGAATGCGCAACGTTTGCCCCACCCGGATTTTACCGGGATTGTCAATGTCGTTGGCAGCCTGCAGTTCCCCCACACTGACGCCGTACTTGCGGGCCACGCCATAGAGGGTTTCGCCCGAGGCCAGCACATGCACGCTGCCCGCAGCCTTGTCCCGGCTGCCGCTGCGACCTGTGCCGGCCGCCGGGGCCTTGCCGCGCTTGTCCACGGCAGCCACGGCGCGCTCGCTCATATTGGCGTTGCGCGGCACGAGCACGGTTTCGCCCCGGAAAATCTTGCTTTTGCCGCCATTGGCCGTCTGGAGCTGGGCCACGCTCACGCCGCTACGGCGGGCGATCTTTTCCCAGCTGTCGGCGCTTGTCGCCACTTTGGCCGGACGCCAGTTGGCAAAGGTGCCGCCCGAACGCTGCAGAAAAGCCTGGGCCTGCCCTGCCTGGGCGCGCGGCACATAGACGAAGGTCGAGCGTTCCGTGGAGGACACCGCCTGCAACTGGTGCCGGTTGGCGGCCTGAAAATCCGGCCAGCGCATGCCGGCGGCCTTGCTGAGCGCCATGAGATCCGTGCCCGGACGCACGGTCAGGCGCTCCACCTGCGGCATGGCGTCGTGATTGACCGGGGCAAAGCCCAGCGGGCCAAGATTGCGCATGATCTTGCTGATGGCCACAAAGCGCGGCACATACTGCAGGGTTTCCGGGCGCAACTGGGCCTTGTCGTCCAGGCGCTCGTTGCGCTCGCAGACTTCATAGAAGTTTCGTGCCCCGGTGCCTTCCTTGGCGCGACGCATCTTGCCTTCGCCGGCGTTGTAGGCGGCAATGGCGGTAGGCCAATCGCGGAAATCGCCGTAGAGCTTTTGCAGATAGTCGGCAGCGGCTTCGGTGGCCTTGTAGGGATCAAGACGCTCATCCATCCACCAATCCTGGGCCAGACCGTATTTCATGCCGGTATAGGGCATGAACTGCCAGGCCCCGGCGGCCCCGGCGCGGGACTGGGCATCGGCCCGGTAGCCGCTTTCCACAATGGCCAGATAGGCCAGTTCCTCAGGCATGCCCCGCGAGCGGAATACACGGCGGGCGTAGCCGAGATAATTGCCCGAGCGCTGCGAAAAGACTTCCATCGTCCGCCGCCCCTTGTGCAGGAAATGCTTGTACTGGGCGGTCACGGCGGGCATGGCCGACGCGGGGACGTTCCGATCGATCTGGCCGGTGCTTTTGAGAGCGGCCAGTTCGGCAGGGGTAAGGGGCTGCGTATCCTCGTTTTCAGGAATGAGCAGCGCCGGCATGTCGGACTGGCCGCCCTGTTTCGAGCCGCAGGCGCTCAGCAGCAGGCTGACCAGCAGCACCCCGCACACCCCCAAATGCCTCCCCCGGATTGTCCTGCCATATCCCTTCATGCATGCCTCCCCGTCCCCGCAGCTTGCCTTTGCCGTCAAAGCTGCGTAGACACAAGATTTCTACGGCCTTGCCGTTATTTCACCCTCAGCCGCCTGCCGGAGACCGTGATGAACGAAAGAACTTCCGCCCCGCTCCTGCCGGGAATCAAACCCGTGCTGGAACTCTTGCGCGACACCCCGCAACGCCTTGATCTCGTTTATTGCCGCAAGGGCTTGCGCAGCCAGGACGCCCAGAAAATTCAGGAGCTGTGCCGCACCTACCATGTACGGTACACCCTGGTGGACAGTGCCGCCCTTGATCGCCTGTGCCGGGAAGTGGCAGGCAGCGTCGCCCATCAGGGCGTTGTGGCCCGCCTGGCCGCCACGGACTTTCAGACCCTGGACGATGTGCTGGCGGCTGTGCATGACGCTCCCCTTCCTCTGCTGCTGGCCCTTGATCAGGTGCAGGATCCCGGCAATATCGGCACCCTGTGCCGCAGCCTCTACGCGCTGGGCGGGGCGGGCATCCTGCTGCCCCGGCACAACAGCGCCTACCTCGGCCCGGCGGCCCGGCGGGCGGCGGCGGGCGCGCTGGACAGACTGCCCGTGGCCCGCGTGGACAATCTGGCCCACGCCCTGGACAGCGCCGAGGAAGCGGGCCTGACCATCTACGGCGCGGGCTGCGGCGCCCATGCCGCGGATGCCTTTGCCGAAGCCCTGCGCCTGCCCGCCGTGCTTGTGCTCGGCAATGAGGACAAGGGGCTGCGGCCCGGCGTGGCCAAGCGCTGCTCGCGCATGCTGCGCATCCCGCTGGCCCGCGATTTCGACTCTCTCAATGTGGCGCAGGCCGGCGCCATTCTGCTGGGCCTGACCGCCGCGCGACAGCATGGTCGGTTCTGACGGGCAAATTGGCTAATCCACGTCACACTATAGCCGTTTTTTTCTTCTTTGCGAGCGAAATATGTCTAGAAAAAGGCTAATAAAACATTAAATAAACATTAAAAGGCGCTATGGAATTTCCATAGAGCCTTTTATTACATGAAAAATATTTTATTTTACATTCATTATGCAAAAAATGCAGAGAGAAAATATGTAAAAAAAATTTTTTGCATTGCGAATAATCAAGTATATAATTTGAACAATATGAATATTACTTCCAATGAACTTTCACACAAATGGCACAACATGCATACGGCAGCATGAAAAAGGGTGCAAAAAAAGGGGGCGGGAAGATCCCGCCCCCTGGTAGATCGCCGGCACTGCGCGTCAGAACGGCCAGATATTGTCCATGAGCCGCGTGAACCAGCCGGGCTTCTGCTTGTCGGACAGCACGCCCTTGCCGTAGTACTCGATGCTGGCATCCGCAATCTGGGTAGACAGGACGCTGTTGTCGGCATCCACGTCCTTGGCCCGGATGAGGCCGCGCACCACCATATATTCGGTTTCCTCGTTGACGCGAATTTCGCGCGCGCCCTCGATTTGCAGCATCCCGCCCGGCAGCACGCGGATGACGCGGGCCGCCAGCGAGGTGGTCACATAGTTTTCACGCTTGGTCTTGCCGGTGCTTGTCAGATCGCTGACAGAACCTGAGTTCAGCACCGGCTGGCCGATGGTGGCCTGCGGCCCGATGCCCACGCCGGGGATGAAGCCCACCTTGCTCGCCCCGAACAGCGCACCCACGGAATAGTCGTTGTTGCTGTCCTTGTCGGCGGTGGTTTCGGCCTTGTTCTGGGCCTTGGTATTTTCCACCAGTTTGACAACCACGATGTCGCCCACACGGCGCGCACGCGCGTCGGAAAAGAGCGTATCGCCGTCACTGGCGGCAAAAAGCGAACCGGGATTGTTGGCGCCGCTGGTTTCCTGCGGATATTCCTGCGGCGGGCCGACAGGATTCTGCAGGCCGGGGCGGCGATGCGCCCCGCCGTTGCCGCAGGCGCTGCAGAACATGAAGACCAGTCCCAGGGCGATGATGGCAAAACGCGTCTTCATAACCATCCACTCCTCTACTCGATGATGACAGTGCCGCCGTCCTTGACCTTGGCGTACACCTGTTTCTTTGATTGCAAATTCCGCACCGCAATGGTGGCGCCCGGTTCGCCGTCGCTCAGGGCCTCGGCCTGGGTAGTCATCTGCACGTTGCCGCGAGCATAGATGAGCGTCACCACATCGCCGCGCCGCACCATGAGCTGGCTTTGCAAATCGCTTTGCAAAATGGGTTCTCCGGCGGCCAGCCCCCGGGCCAGCCGCCACGGGCCGCCCTGCCCGTCCCACGGCAGATCCTTGAGCGTGGCGGCATTGATCCGCAAAAAAGTCACGGCCTCGGGCGTCAGATTCTCGCCCTTGCTCATGACCCGCGTGGCGGCGGGCACCGTCACCCAAAGCTGGAGGTTGACCGTGCCGGCCAGACGGCGCAGCACGGTGCCGTCCGCCTCCTTGACGGCAAAACGCAGGGCGATGCGACCGGGAGCCAGTTTGCCCGGCTCAAGCTGCACCTGCTGCTGCCCGTGCTCCAGAAAAATGTATTCGGGCAGACGAAACTCCGTAAGCTGCGCCTCGCCCGGCATGGCCGCCAGCTGCGGCGTCAGACTTTTGACGACATAATCCCGCAGCACATCTTCGCGAAAGACCAGTCCGCCCCGCTGGATGACCAGCGACGTGGGCAGGATGCAACGCCCGGCAATATCCTTGCCCAGGGCCTGACGCAGGGCCTGGGACAGGCGCGAGCGGTTCACCTGCATGGGCTTGCCTTCCTGTTGCGGCGCGGCCCAGAGCGCCCGGCGGCTCAGCTCCTGCCAGAGGGCCGGATCCATATGCCCCAGCGGCGTGGCAATATCGCCCAGAAAGACGGAGTCATTGAGGGCCACGGCCGCGCTTTCAATCTTCAATCGCCAATCGTTCTCCCCCAGCAGCTGCAAATCGCCGCTGCTGGCGGGCGGCGCGGCGGTCTGGGCAATCTGGGCTCGCACCCGGGCCTGACGCGCGCTGTGATCGGCCTCTCCTCCGGGCGGCGCCGCCTCGCTGCCGACGCGATCCGCCGCCGCCAGCGGCAGACGAGCGGCGCGGACGTCCGGCGAGCGCAACTGACGCTTGATCTGGCTGGGCGACCGGCGATGGTTTCGGTCGTTATCCTGCCAGACGGCATCGGGCACGCCGGCGGCGAGGCATTCGCGCACCGCGGCAACATGGCAGAGCAGGACAAGGCACAGCGCTCCCGCCAGCCAAACGGACAGGGCCTGTCCGATTCCTGGCCGCGCCGACTGCGGCGCGTGCCCGCCGCCACACCGTCGCCCGGTCACGCGCATCACGCCCCCGGCACGCCTTAGCTGCGCTTGAGCTGCACAGCCGTGGCAAGCATGGAATCCGAGGTCTGGATGGCCTTGGAGTTCACTTCGTACGCGCGCTGCCCGACAATCATGTTGACCATTTCATCCACCACTTCCACGTTGGACATTTCCAGGAAGCCCTGGGCCAGCGTGCCCACATTGTCCGTGCCGGGTACGCCTTCCACTTCATCGCCCGAGGCTTCGGTGGGCGTGTAGAGGTTGCGTCCGCGCGCATCCAGACCGGCGGGATTGATGAAGGTATACAGCGGGATTTCCGCGGCCGCGATTTCCTGACCTTCGGCATCCAGGGCCGCGATGTGCCCGGAAGCGGAAATGGAAATGTTCTTGGTTTCCGCGGGCACGGCAAATTCCGGCTGGAGGATGTAGCCGTTGGCCGTCACCACGGTGCCGTCCTGATTGAGCTTGAAGGAACCGGCGCGGGTGTACATGAGTTCGCCGTTCACATCCACCTGAAAGAAGCCGTCGCCTTCAATGGCCACGTCGAGCGCATTGCCCGTGTTCTGGAAGTCGCCCTGGGTGAAGAACTTGTGCACGGCGGTGGGCCGCACGCCCATGCCGACCTGAATGCCCACGGGCAGGATATTGTCCCCTTCGGTAATGGAGCCGGCGATCTTCATGTTCTGATACATGAGATCCTCGAACTCGGCCCGGCTCTTCTTGAAGCCCGTGGTGTTCACGTTGGCGAGGTTGTTGGAAATGACATCGATATTGAGCTGTTGGGCCACCATGCCGCTGGCGCCCGTCCACAGGGAACGCATCATAAGGCCATCGCTCCTTTACGCGTTGTTGCGTTGTCTTTGCATTGTCGCGGCGGGGAACGGGCGGTACCGTGCCCCGACCGGCCCCGGCAGCCCGCACGCTAGCTGCTGCGCTTGCCGATCTGCTGGTTGGTCTGCCTGTCCAGGGCGTCGGTGGTCTGCATGACCTTCTGATAGGCTTCAAACTGCCGCTGGACTTCGATCATGTTCACCATCTCGGTCACCACATCCACATTGGCGGCCTCGATGTAGCCCTGCTCCACGGTAGCGCCCTGCGCATAGGCGTCCTGTTCCTCCACCTGCACATTTTCATACGGCTCATAGAGGTTCATGCCCCGCTTCTGCAGGTTCTGGGGATTTTCCACCCGCACCAGCGCAATCTGGCCCACGGCGTCGCCGTCGGCGGAAACCGTGCCGTCAGGAGCAATGACCACGTTGCGCGTGCCCGCCGGAATGGCGATATTGCCGCCCGCGCCCTGCAGGGGCCAGCCCTGCGGAGTCATGAGCGTGCCGTCGCCGGACAGCACAAAATGCCCGTTGCGCGTCAAATAGTTGCCATTGGGCGTGGCCACGCGGAAAAAGGCGTTTTCCCCGCTGATGGCCAGATCGAAGGGATCCCCCGTAAAACGCATGGAACCCTGGGAAAAGTCGATTTTCGACACGGCAATACGCGGACGCACCATGTTCTTGGCTTCCGGGAACAGCGGCTTGCTCTTCAGATGCATGAGCGGCTCACGGATTTCGTCATGGGCATAGGAGGCCATGGTATCCTTGAAAGCAAGCCTGGTCTGCTTGTAGCCCGATGTATTCACATTCGCCAAATTATTGGCAATGAAATTCATGCGGTGCTCGGTGGTCAGCGCGCCGAAAAGGCCGCTAAACATTGCATCTTGCATGGAAACTCCTTGGGTTGCGGACACTGCCGCCAGCGAAAGGACGCAGCGGCCTCCCTTCGGTGACGATACCCTCACGGCCTGAAAAGCAAAAAACGGGCCAGTACGATTGCTGCCCGCGTCAGCCCCGCCGGATCCATGCGCCGCAGCAGGCACGGAACGGAAAAACGGGGAATCCCCCGCAGGAGATTCCCCGTTCCCGGTTCATGCACATGCCCGGACGGGCGGTCGCGCTGGCTACAGCCCCAGCGCCGCCTTGCCCAATTCCAGGGCCTTGAGGTTGGACGCCTGCAACTTGGGCGCCAGATACTTGCCGATGGCCGCCTCCAGCGCGTCCACGCCAAAGGGCAGGATGCCGGCGGCGCAGGCCACGCTGAGCAGCACCGTATTGCCCGCCTGCACGGAACCGGCCTTGAGGCCCAGTTCGCGACAGGGCACGAAATGGCATTGTCCGGCCACGCGGCGCACCTGACTTTCCACCTCGTCCAGCGCGGGATAGCGCGCGCCGCCCAAAGAAACGCTGAGGGGCGGCAGGGGATCGGCGCTGGAAATGACCGCGCCCCCGGCCCGCAAATAGGGCAGGCCGCGCAGGGTTTCCAGCGGCTCGAAGCCCAGCAGCACGTCGGCCTCGCCCAGATCCAGCCGGGGCGAGCGCCAGCCGCCCAGCAGGAGGACGGATTCCACCACGCCGCCACGCTGCGCCATGCCGTGCACCTCGCCGGCCACCACATCCAGACCGGCGTCCAGAGCCGTGCGGGCCAGCAGGGTCGTGGCGGTCAGGGTGCCCTGTCCGCCCACACCGGTAAAGAAGATGCGCATTCTTTTCTGCTTGTCTGTACTCATAACACAACCTCGCAATGGGCAGCGGCAGGCCTAGGCCTCGTCGCGGCGCCGGGCCTTGAAGGACTTGGGGCCGATCTGGAGGCAGACCATGCAGCCCGAACAAAGACTTTCGTCCACGGCGAGGGCCTCGCCCTCCCGGTAGAAGGCGGGACAGGCCAGGGTCTCCAGACAATGCACGGCATCCGGCCCCTGCTCGCTGACCACCGCCACCTGCGGCTGCGCCTTCTTGAGCTGCCGCCGGGCATAGAGGGCGCAGGGTTCCTCGGCGATGAGCACGCGCACGCCGGACTGTTCACGCATTTCATTGAGCGCGCCGGTCACGGCCTTGAGATTGAACGCCCGCACCTTGCGGCAGCTGCTCACGCCCATGCCGCGCACAATGGCCTCGATATCCATGTGCACCGCGCCGTCGCCCAGCATGTCCTGCACCATGCCCGGATTGGGCTGGTGGCCGGTCATGGCCGTGGTGCCGTTGTCCAGGATGACCACAATGAGATTGTGCCGGTTGAACACGGCATTGGCCAGCCCGGTCATGCCGGAATGGAAGAAGGTGGAGTCGCCGATAAAGGCCACCACCGGCTTGCCGGACGCCCGGGCAAAGCCGCTGCCCGCCGAGATGGAGGATCCCATGCAGACGAGGAAGTCCGCGCATTTGAGCGGCGGCAGCATGCCGAGGGTGTAGCAGCCGATGTCGCTGGAATAATAGGCGTCGTCGCCAAAGACCTGCCGCACGGCATGGAACACCGCACGATGCGAGCAGCCCGCGCAGAGGTTCGGCGGACGGCCGGGCAGTTCCAGAGCCTGGGCGTTGCCGCCCTTGACCGGGCAGGGGCAGTCAAGAAATTCGGCCAGCCGCCGCAAAAGCAGGGTGGTGGAAAATTCCCCCAGTTCGGTCAGCGTGGCGGTCTTGCCCTCGATGCGGGCCTTGCAGCCCTCGCGCTGGGCCAGTGCCCGCACGTCGCGCTCCAGCAGGGACGCCCCCTCTTCCAGCACCAGCACGCGGTCGCACTGCTCCATGAAGGCGGCAAGGCGCTTTTCCGGCAGGGGCCAGGTCATGCCCAGCTCGAGGACGCGCACCTTGTCCTCCCAGCCGCCGGCGGCCAGGGCGTCGGCCAGATAGTTGCGGGCCACGCCGCTGGCGATGATGCCCAGACGGGTCGCCGCATTGCCGCACCGCTCGGTGTTGAAGCGGCTGGTCTCGGCGATGGCGCGGGCCTTTTCCATGATCTCCAGCACCGCGGCATGGCGCTTGCGGGCCACGGCGGGCACGGGCACAAAGCGGCCGGGATTGCGCTCAAAGGGAACCAGCGGCTGTTCGGCGGGCAAATCGTCGAATTCCACCGGCCCGCGCATGTGGTTGACGCGGGTGGTGGTGCGCAGCAGGACGGGCTGTTGCAGTTCGCGCGCCAGACGGAAGGCGTCGCGCGTCATGTCGCGCGCCTCCTGTGCGGACACCGGCTCGAAGCAGGGCAGCATGGCGGCCCGGGCATAGGAGCGGTTGTCCTGCTCGTTCTGGCTGGAATGACAGCCGGGGTCATCGGCGCTCAGGATCACAAGGCCGCCGGGCATGCCGGTATAGGCTGCCGTGAACAGGGGATCCGCCGCCACATTGAGACCCACATGCTTCATGGTCACCAGACACATGGCCCCGCCCAGCGCCCCGCCGGCGGCTACCTCGAAGGCGACCTTCTCATTGATGGAATATTCCAGGCGGTAGCGCCCCCCGCCGCCGAGACGGCGAAAGGTGTCCGGCACTTCCGACGACGGAGTTCCCGGATAACAGGAAATCATGTGAACGCCGGCTTCCAGCGCGCCACGCACAATGGCTTCGTTGCCCAGCAACAAATGCCGTTCGCCGCGACCGCCGTCCAGCAGAGGATTTTTGCTCATGGCATCTCCTTGTCTCATATCGGAAAGGGGACGCGGCGGCGAGTCTCGTCGTTCGTCCCCGGTTCGACCGAAATTCCGGCGGACGTCTACTCGGCGGGTCTGGCCGCCGTTTCCGGGGCCGTATCCGGGGCTGCGTCCGCTCCGGCGGGCTTGGCCTCACAACGCATGGCGCGCGCAAGGTAGTAAGCCTTATCCTCTCCATCCTCCGCGGCCTCGCCCAGCGCCTTGAAAGCGGCGGCGGCCACATCATTGCGCCCGGCGGCCAGAGCGGCCTCGGCCTGCATGCGCAAAAGCGCGGGCTGGGAGGCTGCCTCCACCCGACCGCTCAGGGCCTGGAGAATGGCCAGCGCTTCCGACGCGCTTTCGGGCGTGCCGTTGCGCATGAGGGCGCCGCACTGGGCCAGCAGGGCCGCCTGCCCCAGGGCGCCTTCGCTGTCCAGGCGGGCCGCCTCGCCATAGGCGCGGGCAGCCAGCGTCCAGTCCTGCGAAGCGGCGGCACTCTGGGCCTGCGCCACCAGCACGGCATAGCGCATGCCGGACGGGACGTCCTTGGCCAGTTTGCCCAGGGCATTTGTCCGTTCCTCGCCCTTGAGGGAAAGGGAAATGCGGGCCAGCTCGGCCTGAGCGTCCTCCAGGGCCGCCTCATTGCGCCAGCTCCAGATGCCGGCGCCGATGAGCACAAGAAGAAACAAGCCCACGCCACCGGCAATAAGCCCGGCATGACGCTGCAAAAACTGGAGGAGCGGCGCGGTTTCCGCGCTGACCTCGGCACGCAGGTCATTGAGCAGGGTCGGGGAAGAGGCGTTCCCGGACTGGGGAGGAATGGATGACATCGGCAGGCTCCTTTGGCGCAAGATGGGATTTGACGCGCCACAGGGGCAAACGTCAAGGAATTGAGAATAGGTCACAAGGCCGGGCCTGTCAAAATAATTTGCGCCGTGACCACGGCTTGCCCTCCGTCATGGCTGCGCGTATACTAAATTAATTCACCCGTTACCGATGAAGAGGATGCACACATGACGCTTGCGGAAGAAATGGCCCGGATGGGCGCACGGGCGCGTGCGGCGGCGCGTCGTCTCGGCAGCGCCGCCCCGGCGGCCAAGGCGAACGCGCTTGAGCGGCTTGCCGGCCTGCTGGAAGCGCGGGGCGAGGACATGCTTGCGGCCAATGCGCGCGACGTGGAGGCGGCGCGGGCCAAGGGGCTGGACGCTCCGCGGCTGGACAGGCTCACCCTGACGCCCGCCATTCTGGCGGACATGGCCGGCGCCTGCCGCCATGTGGCGCGGCTTCCCGACCCTGTGGGCGCGCTGGACAGCCAGTGGCAGCGGCCCAACGGCCTGCTGGTGGGCAGGATGCGCGTGCCGCTGGGGGTGGTGGCCATGATTTACGAGGCCCGGCCCAATGTGACCATTGACGCGGCCATTCTCTGCCTCAAGGCGGGCAACGCGGTTATCCTGCGCGGCGGCAGCGAGGCCCTGCATTCCAATATGGCGCTGGCGAACCTGCTGCAGGAAGCCCTGGCCGACGCCGGCCTGCCCGAGGACGCCGCCCAGCTGGTCGGCAGCACGGATCATGCTGCCGTGACGGCGCTGTGCAAGCTGGATCAATATATTGATGTCATCATTCCGCGTGGCGGGGAAAATCTGGTGCGGGCCGTGACCGAAGCCGCCACCATGCCGGTGCTCAAGCATTTCAAGGGCGTCTGCCATGTCTTTGTCGATGCCTCAGCCTCGCCGGAGGAGGCGCTGAACATTGTCCACAACGGCAAAGTGCAGCGGCCCGGCGTCTGCAATGCGCTGGAATGTCTGCTTGTCCACAAGGACATTGCCCCCGCCTTCCTGCCGCTGGTGGGCGAACGGCTCGGTGCGGACGGCGTGGAATTCCGGGCCTGCCCCCGGTCGCTGCCCCTGCTCGGCCCCACGGCCGTGCCCCAGCGGGAAGAGGATCTCGGCCAGGAATTTCATGCGCTGATTCTGGCCGTGCGGGTGGTGGATTCGCTGGATGCCGCCCTTGATCATATTGCGCGCTACGGTTCGCAGCACACGGAAGTGATCTGCACCAACGACCATGCCCATGCCATGCGCTTTGTGCGGGAGGCCGACGCCTCCATGGTCGGCGTCAATGCCTCGACGCGCTTCAATGACGGCGGCCAGCTGGGCCTGGGCGCGGAAATCGGCATTTCCACCTCCAAGCTGCACGCGTATGGCCCCATGGGCGTGCAGGAGCTGACCACCACAAAATTCATGGTGCTGGGACAGGGGCAGGTGCGCGTCTAGGGGCGACGCGCAGGCGGTTCACGCGCGTTTCGCGCGGATGGGCACAGGCCCCGGCATTGCGGCTGCATGCGCTGCCCTGCCGGACAGACAGGCCCACTGCAGGAGAAGCCATGAGGAGAGATGCCGGCACGAGCGATAGCCCGTCGCGGCGAGCGCCGGGACGCGCCCTGCTGGGCGGCAGCTTCAACCCGCCCCATGTGGGACATTTGCGTTTGGCCATCGAGGTGCGGGAGGCGCTGGGCGGTCTGGTGGACATGCTGGATCTGGTGCCCTGCGGCAATCCGCCGCACAAGGAGCCGGACAGCCTGCTGCCCTTTGCCCTGCGGGCCGAAATGACCCGCGCGGCCGTGCGCGGCCTGTCGGGCATCGGGGTCAGCGAGGAGGAGGGAAGCCGCCGGGGCCGTTCCTATACCTGGGACACCCTCAGCGGCTACCGGCAGGCTCTGCCGGGACGGGAACTGTATTTTGTCATCGGTATGCCGGACTTTGCCCAGATCCATACCTGGCACCGGGGACTGGAGCTGCCGCGGCTCTGCCATTTTGTGGTGGTGGCCCGGGGCGAGCAGACGGATGCGCCCTTTCGCGAGGCCGCGCGCAGGCTCTGGCCCGATGCCTGCTCCGTGCCGCCGCTGCTGCCGCAAAGCAGCTGCATGGCCCTGCCCGGCGGCGGGCTGGCGCACTATCTGCCCCTGCCCTGGCTGGCTGTCAGCGCCTCGCGCATCCGCCGGCGCTGGCTTGACGGGTTGAACGTGGATTTTCTCATTCCGCGCGCCGTGGACGAACTGCTGCGCATCCGCCACAAGGAAGTGGCGGAACATTGGAAAAGTGATGGTATGCCATGCTGAGCACGCCCCCGAAGGAACTGCGTGAAAACATCGCCCGCGCCAAGGGCTACCTGCGCCGCGACGAGCTGCCCCGCTCCCTGCAGGCCATGGCCACCGCCATGCGCCAGTACGCGGAAGTCAAGCTCATGCGCTCGGCGCGGGCCGAAGTGGACATCCAGCTGGGGGAATTTCTCAATACCCTTGTGCATCATCAGGGCATGCAGCATCTCCTTGATCCCGCCGGGACGGGCAAGCCGCGCAAGATCCCCTATCAGCCGGGCAAGGAACTCATGCTGGCCACCGTGCTGGAAGGGCTGGCCCGCATCCTGCGACAGGAGGTGGAGGACAAGAGCCGTCAGGAAACCGAAGCCCGTCTGCAGCGCAAGAAGAGCCTGCTGCATAACGGCGTCATGCTGCTGCAGGAAGGACAGTTCGGCAAGGGCCGCGCCTACCTCAAGCGCGCCGCCGAGGAATTCAGCGAAGATCCGGATATTCTCGTGCAGGTGGGCCAGCTGCTGCAAACCGCCAAGCAGTATGCCGACGCCGGGGAAATCTTCGAGGAGGCCATGACCAAGCACCCGCGCGACGTGCGCGCCTATGTGGGCGCGGTCAACGCGTACACGGCCATCAACGAGTTCGAAAAGTGCGAGAAGGTCTACAATGCCATTCTCCGCACCTTTGGCGGGCACCCCAATACCTTTGGCCGCATGGCGCTCATGTATCTGAAGTGGGGCAAGCGCATCAAGGCCGAGGAAATGGCCACCCGCGCCCTGCAGGGCGATTCCCGGCAGGCCGAGGCCCTGGAAGTCATGAACACCATCGGGCATTGAGCCGGCCCGTGGCCCGGCCCTTCGGCCACTTGCCAACACGGCCCGTTTGGGATACACATTTGCTTCGGCCAGTGGCACAGCCACACTCCGGTCGGAGAGGTAGCGAAGTTGGCCGTAACGCGCTCGACTCGAAATCGAGTTATCGGTTAATAGCCGGTACGTGGGTTCGAATCCCACCCTCTCCGCCACGCGCACACAAGCGACTGATTTGCCTTAATCAGTTGATAACATAGGCGCTTATACTTCCGTTTGCTACACAAAAGTGGTACACAAACGAGGTATGAGCGCCTTGTCATTTCAAACTCCCACCCCATTTTTTGCGAAAGGGCTGGCGCGTCTATCAGGCGCGCCTCCGCATCCCCCCGACCCCACGGCGTGAACCTTGTCGGCCATTACCGAACTAGCCGCCGCGCGGGTGTGGGCGCTGGAATAAGAACAGCGTCAGGGGCATTACATGGGAGCGCGAAAAAGCCTCCGTAGCTTTTAGACAAGAAGCACCCCTCCCGGCGCAATTCCACAGCGGCGGGAGGGGATATAACGTAGGGGGAACACAACAGCCAAGTATTGAACGGCAACCAAGTTTGTCCCACAAGCTGTTCAGCAGATTCGTTTCTTCGGCAGGGAACTCCAGCGAATCCGCCGCCAAGTGGAACGAGAGCAGGAATACATGCCGATAACTTATGAAACAGGCTACACTTCGACCCACGGGGCGTTTTTAACTGCGTCCCATCTCGTTTTCTTTGCTTCTACCGTATAAGGATTATTTGATATTGATCCCAGATCAACTTCCGGAAAGAATTCCTTGCCCACGTCGTTCCGCATAAAAATCAGATTAAACCCATACTTATGCGAGCCGATAAGACGGTAGCCTTTCTCCCGGGACAGTTTTATCATAGCGAGAGGCGAAACAGACCGAAATTCTTCATGGTAATTATCTGATGAAGTATAGCAGAAATCTTCCTTATACGGTATGGTAATGGCAGCACCGTCCGGACAGATATTGTGAGTTTCGCAGATCATAACCCGTGGCCTGAGCACTCCAATAGACTTCCATATCCAATAGTCGTTACCGTCAATATCTATACTCAACAGGTCAACATCGCCAGAGAATCCATTTTCGTCAATGAGCGTGTTAATGTTGTCTTTCGTTATCCAAGCATGCTTGCACACCGGAGGCATAAGCCATGTCGACGCATTCTTAGCAAAGAAATCAATTGCTTGACGTATATTATCTGGATCGCCATCAAGCAGTAAACCGTGGCATGCATGATTGATAATTAGGTTTGCAGAATTGCATTCCTTTCCGTCGCCAGCACCAATTTCAACAATGCGCCTATTCGTAAATCCAATAATTGAAAATATATACAACAATATACCATCCTCATCAAACTGTGAATAAACCTTGAATCCAGCATCACACATACTCGGGAGTTTGTCAGCGGGAAGTAACACTGACATTAATTTATATTGGTTCATGACCGAAATTTGTGAAATCTGCTCCATGCCGGGCTTGGTGGATTTTGCAGAAACAACATCATATACGCGAAAAAGATTTCTAATCTTCTTGGCTAGCTCTTTGATTTTGTACATTCTTTCACCTTGCTTGATAAATAGTTATCAGATCGATAATACTATACATGGGGGACAAGCGTGAGTCAACACCTAACATTTAGTCAGATATTATAGATTTTCTCTGCCTTGGTCACCCTCTCCGCCACGCGCACACAAGCGACGCCTGCAAGCCTTCCCTTGCAGGCGTTTTTTCATGGAGGCGTCGTTGCCGCGGCTTGGGTTCATTCGCGCCGCACCCGTCCGGCACAGGCTGCGAGCGGCAGTCTGTCGCCCGGCCTTTCAGCAATAGACGGCCAGCAGTTCCGGCACGCGGCGGCGCGCCCTGCCGTTGCAGCTGATGGTGCGCCGCACATCGAAGGACAGCAGCCGGGCGTCGGCATAGAGGTCTCGCGCCAGCGGCGTGTCGTGATTGCTCAGCACGACCGTCGCCCCCCGCCCATGCGCCGCGCGAGCCAGACGGGCGAGATCCTCCTGATCCTGTTTGCCGAAGACGGCTCCGGCATAGCTCGTGAAGTTGGCCGTCGCCGACAGGGGCACATAGGGCGGATCGCAGTAGACGACATCCCCGGCCCCGGCCCCGGCGAGCACTTCCCGGAAATCGCGGCAGACAAAGGTGGTGCCGCCCTCCCGCGTCCGCTGCCGGAAGGCGCGCATGGCCTCGAGAGGGAAGCGGGGCGCGGCGTATGTGCCGAACGGGACATTGTACTGGCCGCCGGCATTGTAGCGAATCAGGCCGTTGTAGGCATGCTTGTTGAGATAGAGAAACAGGGCCGCCCGCTCTCGCGGCTCGACGGCGGCATTGAAGCGTTCGCGCAGGGCATGGAATGCCCCTTCCGTATTGTTTTCCGCGCAAAAGAAGGTCGACGCATAGCGGATGAAATCCTCCCCTTCCGCCTGCAGGCAGTCATACAGGGCGATCAGATCCGCATTGGCATCGTTGACGAGCGCCTCGGGCGCGCTCGTGTTGAGGTAGACGGCGGCAGAGCCCGCAAAGGCTTCCACATAGCGCCCGCCGCCGGACAATTCCGGCAGAATGCGCGCCAGCAGACGGAATTTCCCGCCCGGCCATTTGAGAAAGGGCTTGCGATACGGCATGCGGCGCATGATGCCAAAAAGCCCCTGTCAAAACAAGCGCCCTCCCCGACCGCTAAACGCCGCGCCCCCACGGAATGGGCGGCCCGCCGAAAAACGGCAGCGTTCGCCGCGACCGGCAAATGCTGCCCCGCCCGTGCCGCGCAGGAAACGCCCTGCAGGCGACAAGGGAAAACCGCCGCGCCACGACGCCGTGCCATTCCCCTCCAAAGCGCGCCGGGGAGGGGTTGGAGGAGTTTGAGGGGGGAAGGGGCGACCGGAAGGCGGCCCGTAAGGGCCGTGCCCGTTGGGCGACGCAGGAGCCTTACGGGCATCGACAGCAACGCGCGACCGGAAGGCGGCCCGCAAGACCGCGCCGTTGCGCCAGCGGGAATCGCTCTAGTCCTCGTCGGGCAGATCGGGAATTTCGGCCAGCGCACTGGTGATGATGCGGCGACGGCGGGGCGCCGCCGGGGCGACCGGGGCCGGTTCGCGTTCCATCTTCGGCGCGGGCAGGGCATTGTACAGCGCCCAGAAGGCGGGATACAGGGCCGTGATGATGCCGGGATTGCCGAGACGCACCTGCCGCTTGCCCCGGGCGCAGGCGGCCAGCGCCAGCGCCAGCGCCCAGACGGGCGTCGGCGCGTTCCAGCCCCGTCCCTGCGGCGCGCTGTCCTCCTCCTCGCTCAGGCGGCGCAATGCGCCGTCCTCGAGCCGCAGATGCAGCGCGGCGCAAAAACTTTCGCAATCCGCACGCCATGCCCCGTCGGCCACGGCCAGCAGGGAAGACGGCAGGCTGACGGAACCGCTCCGCAGGGCCACCTGGGCCAGCAGGGCCAGGGGCAGGGGCAGCCAGTCGGCAGGGAACTGCCCGGGCAGGGCAAAATCCTCCGGCAAGGCCGCCAGAGGAGCCGCCATTTCCAGATCGACGCAGGCTTCGCCGTCATTGCGGCGCACGTCGCCGCCCAGACGGCGCAGACATTCCCAGCCGGCCCGGGCGGCGGGCGTTTCCGGCCAAAGGCCGCGCAGGCGCACCTGCCCCCCCAGCGAGAGGGCGAGGCCGAGCAGCGGCAGGGACAGTTCAGCTTCCTGCGGCAAGCGGGGCCGTTCCGGCAGGGCGGCAAGGCCGGGCGTCACGCAGATCACATCGCCCTCGCGGCGCACACGGGCGCCCGCCTGCTCCAGAAGGGCCAGACTCCGGGCATAGACCGTTTCCCGCTCGGGCATGTCCGCCAGATTGAGCCGCAGGGGCGTGCTGTAGAAGGGTGCGGCCAGCAGGATGCCCTCGGCCAGCTCCACCGGGGCGTCGGCGGGCAGGCGAATGCTGTCGGGCAGCACGCCTGAGCATTCGAGACGTACGGGCAGGCCGTCGGACTTGGGCACGGCCTGCACGAGACGCGCGCCCATCTGCCCGACGAAATGACGGGCCACGGAAAAATCCGCCAGCCGCAGGTCGGCATCGCCCACGAACTTGGCGCGCGAGGGCCGCCCCAGATAATGCCCGAGGGCCAGATAAAAATTCCAGGCGCTGCCGCCCACATGCACCACCTTGTCGGGGGCGGCCAGCGGGGCGGCGGGCAGGGCGCTCACGCCGTCGTTCTCGCGGGTGAGGGATGCGCCCAGCTGATTGAGCATCTTGACGCAGTCCACAAGGGGGTCGTTCATCAGGCAGGGTTCCAGACGCAGGGCCTTGCCGGACGCGGCAGCCAGATAAAGCCAGGCGCGGGCTTCGCGGCAGGCCAGCGGCGCGCGCATGTCCAGCTTCACCGGCGCGGCGACCGGGGCCAGATTGAAAGCCGGGCGCTTGTCCGCGGGTTCATCCTCAGGCCGGGGCAGGAACTCCACCTCCTGCATGAGCGAGAAAAGGCGGCTGCTCAGACGCGGATCGCGGCTGACGCGGGAAGCGGCGGCTTCCCAGGCCTCGCGCAAAAATTTTTCCTCGGCGGGGTCAAGGTGCCCCTTGGCCGTGTGCATGCGCCGCAGCAGATTGTGGCGGCGCAGCAGCAGGCGCAGAATATCACGGTCGATTTCGCAGACGGATTCCCGCAGGCTCTTGCGGGGACGATTGTCGGAGGCGTGCTCGCTCATGGTGTTTCCTTGGCAGGGGATGAGGGGGTGCGACGGCAACATTTGCGCCGTGCGCCGCCGTTTTTCTAGCCTGAAAACGCCCGGCTGGCAAGTTCGCCCGCGCCCCGTCTACTCCGGGGCGAGGATCACGGACAGCGCGCCGAACCAGGCCCGCACCTCCAGCCCCACGCACAGGAAGGGCTGATGCACGCCGTCCTGCAGAATGCAGACGCGGCTGCCGTCGGCCAGCCGCAACAATACCTCGCGCCAGCGGGCGTCGCTGCGCAGGCTCTCCACCTCGCCGCCAAAATGGGTTGCCTCGGGCGGCGGCGGGCAGCCGTCCCCGGCCAGATGCACCTGCGGGGCCTTGACCTGCGCCACAAGGCGGCAGCCCTCGCGCACATCGAGCTGACGCCGGCTGGTCTCGGTGATGATGGCCGTCAGCAGGATTCCGCCCGGCGTGAGCAGCTCCACCCGGCAGGCCAGCCCGCAGGGGGCGCACTGCAGCACCCGTCCGGCAAAGGTGTTGCGCGCGCTGCTGCGGAAGGAGATGTCGTCGCCCTGAATGCGCTCCCGCAGGGCCTTCAGGACGGCGGGCGGCGTCAGATTGCCGTCGGCGGCCCCGCGCAGATTGCGGCCCAGAAAGCCGTCCACCTGTTCAGGAGACAAGCCCAGACGCAGCAATTCGCGCTCGCGATTGCGGCGCAGGCTGCGCGCCGAGAGCAGGCCGGACGGCAGGCCGCAGGCCCGGCCGCATGCGGCAAGACTGCGCCGCACCAGACTGTCGTCGCAGACCGGGCGGGCCAGCACGGCGAGAAAGGCCGGTTCGGCCAGCCTGTCGCGCAAGCGGCGAACCAGCGGCAGGGGCAGCGGCACGCCGCGCCCGGCCCGGCCCCGCACATGAACACAGCCCTGAGTCCAATCCCAGTCCTCGGCGCGCAGGGCGAAAATTTCCACCAGCCGCAAACCGCCGTAGCGCAGGAGCAGGAAAATGCACCAGAGCCGCAGGCGGGCCTGGGCGTCGCGCGCGGTTCGTGCCCGGGAGCAGCGGGCCTCGAACCAGCGTTCGGCGGCCCGGCATTCGCTTTCCGAGAGGAGCGGGCCGCCGGCATCGGCGCGTGCCTCCCCGCGCGGCAAAAGACGCCGCCGCAACCACTCCCTGTCCTGAAGGCTCAGGGAACGCCAAAGATTTTCCAATCGCTCACGATCTCGTGCGTTATCTGTCATAGTTCTTGCTGTTAGCATGAAAAATCAGCTGGATGCAAATATTTTTGTTGTCACGATTTTCTGTTGAAGCGTGAAGGGTTTGTCAAAAATTGCCGCAACGGGCAGGGTGGAGTGGCCGAATGAGGCACGACACCGACAGCAAACGGAGCATATGATGAACGCAATGGGCAGACACTTTTCGTGGAAACGGCGGCTGGGCATCCTGCTGGCTGCCATGTGGCTGGGGCTGGGCTGCGCCACGGCGCAGGCCGAAGAACTGTTCGTTTCCGGCGCGGCAAGCCTGACCAATGCCTTCGGAGAAATCAAGACGCTGTTTGAAAAAGCCCATCCCGGGGTGACCGTGCATACCAATTTCGCGGCCTCCAATCCCCTGCTCAAGCAGATGCAGGAAGGCGCGCCCGTGGATGTCTTTGCCTCAGCCGATCAGGAGACCATGGACAAGGCCGGAAAGGCCGGTCTCATCGATCCTGCGACCCGGCGGGACTTCGTCTGCAACAAACTGGTGCTCATTGTGCCCAAGGGCAGCAGGAAGCCTTCCGAAATGTCGCAACTTTCGGACTGCCAGCGCATAGCCATAGGGAATCCCGACTCCGTTCCCGCCGGCCGCTATGCGCGGGAGTCCCTGACCCATGCCGGACTGTGGGACACGCTCTCCTCCCGGTTCATCATGGGCAACAGCGTGCGTCAGGTGCTGGATTATGTGGCGCGCGGCGAGGTGGATGCGGGATTCGTCTACGCGACAGACGCCCGCCAGATGGCCGACAAGGTGGACGTGGCGCTCGTGGCGGGGGGCCACAAGCCCGTACTCTACCCCGTGGCCGTGGCGACCACCGGCAAGAACGCCGCGCAGGGCAAGGCCTTTGTGGACTTTCTGCTTTCGCCCGAAGGTGAGGCGGTGCTGTCCCGCTACGGCTTCTCCCGGCCGTAGCCGCTTCGCCTTACCGGCCTGACGCGACGTGTCACGCGGGGCGGCGTCCTTCTCTCCGGGATGCCCCCCGCCCCCTCCTTTCCGGGTGCGGCATGAACGATTTTTCCCTGCTCGATCCCCTGCTCCTTTCCCTGCGGGTAGCGGCGCTGGCCACGCTCTTTTCCACGGCGGGCGCGCTGCTCCTGGCCTGGAAGCTCTCCCGCCGGCGCGGCCCCCTGCCTGCCGTGCTGGACGCCTTTTGCGCCCTGCCGCTGGTGCTGCCGCCCACCGTCGTGGGCTACTATCTTATATTGTTGCTGGGCCGGCACGGCCTGCTGGGCCAATGGCTGGCCGAGGCGGGCATCAGCCTCATCTTTTCCTGGCAGGGGGCCGTGGTGGCGGCCACGGTGGTGGTCTTTCCGCTGATCTACAAATCGGCGCGCGCCGCGCTCGAACAGGTGGACACCCGGTTGGAAAACGCGGCCCGCACCCTCGGCGCGGGGGAATGGCGCGTCTTTCTCACCATTTCCCTGCCGCTGGCCTGGCGCGGCATCTTTGCCGGACTCATGCTGGCCTTTGCGCGAGGCATGGGCGAATTCGGAGCTACCCTCATGCTGGCGGGCAACATTCCCGGCAAGACGCAAACCCTGGCCCTGGCCATTTACGACGCCTTTCAGGCGGGCAATGACGCCCGCGCCACCCTGCTCGTGCTGGTGGCCTCGGCCCTGTGCATGGGCCTGCTGGCCGGAGCGGAACTGCTCGTCCGCTTTCGGCGCCGCCACAAGGGGCGGACGGCGCGACACGCGCGCGGCAACCGTCCTGTCGCTCCCGCGCAGACGCCCTGCCCGGCCGCCTGCGGCCTGACGACCGGCGACAGGTAGCCTGCCCATGCTGGAACTGCGTCTCTATCTGGAGCTGGCAAGCGGCGGCAGCGCCTTTTGTCTGGATGTGGACTATGCCCTTGATCTGCGGCACGGGCCGGTGGTGCTGTTCGGCGCATCGGGTTCGGGCAAATCCCTGACCCTGCAATGCCTTGCCGGTCTCATGCGCCCCGACGGCGGACGCATAGCCCTCGACGGCGATATCCTGTTCGATGCTTCACAAGGCATCTGCCTGCCCGCCCGGCAGCGTCGTCTGGGCTACATGTTTCAGGACTATGCCCTGTTTCCCCATCTCTCGGTGCTGGCCAATGTGGCCTATGCCCGCAGCGGGCATGCGGCATGGCGCATTCCTCCCGCCCTGCGCGAAGAGGCCCTGCATTCCCTGGAACGCCTGGACATTGCGCATCTGGCCGAACGCAAGCCCGCCGAAATATCCGGCGGCCAGCGGCAGCGGGTGGCGCTGGCGCGTGCCCTGTTCGCCCATCCCCGCCTGCTCCTGCTGGATGAACCCTTTTCCGCGCTGGATCCGCTCCTGCGCGAACGGATGCGCCACGAACTGGCCCGGCACCTGCGGGCGGCGGGCATCCCCCTGCTGATGATTACCCATGATCCCCTGGACGTGGAATTCTTTGCTTCGGGGCTGGTGGTCTATGCCGGCGGGCGGGCCTGCGTGACGCCGGATTACGCGGCGACCCGGCGCGGCTTTGCCGATACCCGCCATTGTCTGGCGGCCCTGCTGGCCGCCGCCGGAGACGGCGAGCAGGCATGAGCCTCCCGTGCGCGCGCCGGTCAGTTCGTGGCAGAGCCGCACCGGACGATCATGCTGCGCCCCGTGCGCGGCCGGCGGCATCAGCCTGAGGGAGGCAAAGCGCCATGCTTTCAAGGGGATGGCCATATGCCGCCTCTGCGGCGATGCGTCTGTGAAAAAAAATTTTATCTGTGATCTCGAGAAGCTGCCCGCCATTTTTAGTGCGATGGTTGACATGATCGGCGCTTCCGTCGTATGAAGAGTCATCCCATTTCCCACCCCGGTGGGATCCGGTTGGCACGCGCCAACCCGGGAGACAGTCAACGAGTTCGGGTTCCACGCATTCTGCGGTTCCGTTCGCAGACGCGTGGTTGTGTTCACAATAAACAGTGTGCATAAGGAGCGTAATTATGCCCAAGATGACTCCCAGTGAGGCGATGGCCGAAGTCCTGGTGGAAGAAGGCGTCAAACACGTCAGCGGTATCCTCGGTTCCGCTTACATGGACCTTCTGGACCTGTTCCCCGCCGCCGGCATCGATTTCATCTCCGTGCGTCATGAGCAGACCGCTGGTCACATGGAAGACGCTTTCTGCCGCCTGACCGGCAAAGCCGGCGTGGTCATCGGCCAGAACGGCCCCGGCATCACCAACTACGTGACCGCCGTGGCCACCGCCAACATGGCCCACACCCCGATGATCATCATCTCCCCCAGCGCCGGCTCCGCTTCCATCGGTTGGGACGGCTTCCAGGAATGCGACACGTGGAACCTGTTCAAGCCCGTGACCAAGGCTTCCCTGCGCGTGCCCCATCCGAAACGCGCCGCTGACGTCCTGCGCACCGCCTTCCGCACCGCTTATGCCCTGCGTGGCCCCGTGCTCGTGGACGTTCCGCGCGACTACTTCTACGGCGAACTGGATGAAGAAATCCTGAAGCCCAGCCAGTATCGCGTGGCCCCCGGCGGCATCGGCAACCCGGAACAGTTCAAGCACGCCGTGGAAGTGCTGAAGGGCGCCAAGAAACCCGTGATCGTGGCCGGTCGCGGCGTGGTTGACGCCGACTGCGTGGAAACCGTGAAAGCCCTGGCCGAACACCTCGGCGCTCCGGTTGCCTGCACCTACCTGCACAACGACGCCTTCCCCTGCGACCATCCGCTGTGGACCGGCCCCATCGGCTACATGGGTTCCCATGCCGCCATGCGCATCATGCAGGACGCCGACGTCATCCTGGCCGTGGGCACCCGTCTGTCCTACTTCGGCACCCTGCCCCAGGACGGCATCAACTACTTCCCGAAGACCGCCAAGATCGTGCAGATCGACATCAACCCGCTGCACATCGCCAAAACCCACCCGATCACCGTGGGTCTGTGCGCCGACGCCGGCGACGCCTCCGTGGAACTGCTGAAGCAGCTGCGTGAAGCCACCAAGCCCTGCGCCGACCTGACCTCCGTGTACAATCGCGTGAAGTCCGAACTGGACGTGTGGTACAAGGAAATCGACGAAATCGCCAACGAATCCACCATCGAAGGCCGTATGCATCCCCGCAAGGCCCTCGAAGTGGTCGGCAAGTTCGTCACCGACAACAACGTGATTGCCACCACCGACATCGGCAACACCTCCTCCACCGCCAACAGCTACCTGCGCTTCAAGAATCCGAAACGTCACATCGCTACCCTGACCTTCGGTAACACCGGCTTCGCCTATCAGGCCGCCCTTGGTGCGCAGCTGGCCTGCCCCGAAGACACCGTGCTGTCCATCGCCGGCGACGGCGCTTGGGGCATGAGCCTCTTCGAAGTGCCCACCGCCTGCCAGTTCAACCTGCCCGTCATCGCCACCGTGTACAACAACGGTGCCTGGTGCGCGGAAAAGAAGAACCAGGTGGACTTCTACAACAACCGCTTCGTGGGCGCGGACATCTGGTCCAAGTCCTACGCGAAAATCGCCGAAGCCATGGGCGCCGACGGCTACACCGTCAACACCCAGAAGGACCTGGCCGAAGCCCTCGACGCCGCCAAGAAGAACCGTCGTCCGGCCGTGATCGAAATCATGACCGACGGTACCCGTCTGGCTCCGCCTTTCCGTCGCGACGCTCTGGCCCTGCCCACCCGCTTCCTGCCCAAGTACGAACACCTGGACAAGAAGCACTTCGCGAAGTAGGCGAATTGCGACTGCACGCGGCCCCGCTTCGGGCGGGGCCGCCCATAGGGCGGGAAGAAATTCCCGCCCTCCTTGTTGCATACGGGCGGCTGATGCCGACGACAGGAATCCGCGAGCGCCGTTGATGCGGTGCCGGATCTGACGAGATGGGCACAGCCTGCAGGAGGGAATGAGATGAAACCGTTTCTGAAGCGTCAGCCCTATACCGGCCCTGTTCAAGCCATTATTCTGGACTGGGCCGGAACGACCGTGGATCATGGCTGTCGTGGGCCGGTGGCCGTGTTCTCACGGGCCTTTGAGCGTTACGGCATCACGCCCACTGTGGAGGAAGTGCGCGGCCCCATGGGCAAGGACAAACGCGAGCATGTGCAGTGCATGCTGGGCATGGAGCGCATTGCGGCCCTCTGGAAGGAAGAGTACGGCTCCCTGCCCGACGAGGCCGCCACCGACAAGATTTATGCCCTGGTTCAGGAACTCATGCCCGAGACCCTGGCCGACTATGCCACGCCCGTGCCGGGCTGGGTGGAGGCCTGCCGCGACCTGCGGGCGCGCGGCATAAAAATCGGCTCCTGCACCGGCTATACCCGGGATATGGTGGTTCGTCTCGAACCTCGCGCGGCTGAGCTGGGTTATGTGCCCGACGCCTTTGTGACCTCGGACGAGGTGCCCGTGGGCCGGCCCTGGCCCTGGATGGCCTATCTCAACTGCCAGCGTCTGGGGGTGCACCCGCTGGAAGCCTGCATCAAGGTGGGCGATACCGTGGCCGACATTGAAGAAGGCATCAACGCCGGCATGTGGGTTGTGGGCGTGACCCGCACCAGCAATGCCCTCGGCCTTACCGAGGAGGAAGCTGCCGCCATGCCCGCCGGGGAACTGGCGGCGAAAGAAGCGGCCTTTGCCGATGTGCTGCGCAGTGCGGGCGCACACTATGTGCTGCACAGCGTGGCCGAGCTGCCGGGCCTTGTGCCCGCTGTGGAAGAACGCCTGCGGCAGGGCCAGCGCCCCTGGTAGAGCATTCCGATGCTGCGGGAAGCCCGCCCGGGGCTTTCCGCACCAACGGAGCGTCCGGGCAGCCTTGGGCCAAACGCCATGCAAGGGAGATGGGGAACACAGATGCTGACCTGCCGGGACATGTTTTCCACGCTGAATATCGAACCCGAGGCCCTGCTTCCCTGCTGTACGGCGCAGTGCGGCTTTCGGCTTGATTACCACGGAGGCCCGTTTCCGGTTGCGGGCTATCTGCGTTATCTGCAGCTCATGCAGCGCCGCTTCCGGCAGCAGCGCCCGACCTGCTCCCCTACCTGCAATCGCCTTGCGCAGGTGCCCGACGACAGCCTCACGCCCTTTCCGCCCCGTCTTTCCTTCTCTCAGGTGCTCATCAACCACCATCGCCACTACTGCAACTGCCGTTGCACCTACTGCCCCTTCTGGAACGTCAAACCCAAGCCGCCCCTTTTTTCCATTGCGGACATCCTGCAAAGCCTCATGGCGCAGGAGGTCATTGCCGACGCCTGCACCTTTGCCTGGGGCGGCGGAGAATCCACCCTGCTGCCGGAATTCGACGAACAGGTCATCCTGCTTGCCGGACGGGGCTACCGCCAGTTTATCCACACCAACGCCGTGCGCTTCTCCCCGGCCATTGCCGAGGTCTTGCGTCGGGGACAGGCCGTGGTCAATGTCAGTCTGGACAGCGGAGACGCCGCGGGTTACGCCCGTATCAAGGGCATTGACGCCTGGGATCAGGTCATTGAAAATCTCGGCCGCTACCGGCAGCAGCTTGTGCGGCCCGACGCGCTGGAAATCAAGTACATCATCAATCGCGATTCAGCCCATCCGCACGCCATACAGCGCTTTTTCGACACCTGCCGCCGACTGGATATCAAAAGAGTCCTGTACGCTTTCGACATTACCGACAGGCCGTGGGAGCCGTATTATCCGCTTGCCGAATTCTTTGTCCGCCAGGCCGAGGATGCCGGTATGGAGCACGATTTCTTTTTTGGCTGAGAGCGGGCAATGCACCGTCCGTTCCGGCAAGCGCTTCCGGCAAACACGGCGGGGGGGCAAAGGCCCGCGGCCTTTGCCCCCCGCTTTGCCCGATCAGGCCGTCATTCGCAACGATCAGGAACGGTAGTCCGCATTCAGACTCACATAGTCGTGGCTGAGGTCAGAGGCATGCACAGCGGCCTCGCCCGGGCCGTCGCCCAACTCGATGCCCACTTCAATATCCTTGCCCTTGAGCAGCTCGGCCAGCTGTTCTTCCAGATGATCATTGACCGGCTGGCCGTCGCGGAAGCGCTCAATACCGCAAAGCGTCAGGCGTACGGCGTCAGGATCGACCGGCACGCCGCTGCGGCCCACAGCGGCCACAATGCGGCCCCAGTTGGCGTCCTGACCGTAAATGGCCGTCTTGACCAGCTGGGAATGCGCCACGGTGCGCGCCACCTGCTCGGCGTCGGCATTGCTGGCCGCGCCGCATACGCTGATATGCATGACCTTGGTCGCGCCTTCGCCGTCCTTGACCAGCATCTGGGCGAGGCGGCCCAGCACATCGGTCAGGGCATCCTCCAGCCGCCGCGCGTCGTCCCCGGCTGCCGCCGAAACGCCCGATGCGCCATTGGCCAGCCCGAGCACGGTGTCGTTGGTGGAGGTATCCCCGTCCACGGACACCCGGTTGAAGGTCTTGGCCACGGCACGGGCAAACATGTCCTGCCAGGCTTCGCCGTCCACAGCGGCATCGGTGAGCACCACGGACAGCATGGTGGCCATGTTGGGGCAGATCATGCCCGCGCCCTTGGCCATGCCCGCCAGCCGCACTTCGCCGCCGCCAAGGCGCACCGTGCGGGTAACAAACTTGGGAAAGGCGTCCGTGGTCATGAAGGCCCGGGTGAAGCCCTCGGCATCCTGCGTGCCGAGGCTTGCCGCCAGTGCCGGCACGGCGGCCCGCCACAAGTCCATCTTGAGCTGTGCGCCGATGACGCCCGTGGACAGGGGCACAATCTCGTGCGGCGCAAGGCCCACGGCCTCAGCCACCAGACGCTGCGTCTCGCGGCAGTTTTCCAGCCCTTCCCGGCCGGTACAAGCGTTGGCCTGCCCGGAATTGGCCAGAACGGCGCGGGCCGTGCCGTAGCGGGCCAGAATTTCCTGTCCCACCTGCACGGGGGCGGCCTTGAAGGCATTGGTGGTAAAGAGCGCGGCCATGACGGCCGGGCGGTCGGAAACAATCAGGCCGATATCGTTGCGGCCGGGCTTTTTGAATCCGGCGGCGGCCACGCCGACCCGGAAGCCCCGAGGCAAATCCTGTTTCATCCTTGACCCTGCTTGCGGTTGAAGGAAAAAGGCATAAGAGGCGGGAATTCCGCCCTTTCGGACACAATCCCCGCCTCCGGTTTCACAGCCGTTTCAGCAAGTGCGCACTAGCTCTTGCTCTTCTGGATTTCGTCGGCAATGGCCTGCGGCACGCGCTCGTAATGGTCGAACTGCATGGTGAAGGTGGCGCGGCCCTGGGTGCGCGAACGCAGGTCGGTGGCATAACCGAACATGGAGGCCAGCGGCACCTGGGCGCGCACGCTCTGAGCGCCGCCCGCCCGGGCTTCCATGCTCTGCACGCGACCACGGCGGCCGTTGAGGTCGCCCATGACGTCGCCGAGGTATTCTTCCGGCGTGACCACTTCCACATCCATGATGGGTTCGAGCAGCACCGGCGCGGCCTGACGCATGGCTTCCTTGATGGCCATGGAGCCGGCCACATAGAAGGCCTGTTCCGAGGAGTCCACTTCGTGGTAGCTGCCGAAGACCAGGTTGACCTTGATGTCCACGCAGGGGAAGCCGGCCATGACGCCGGACTTCATGGCGTCCTGGATGCCCTTGTCGATGGCGGGGATGTATTCCTTGGGAATGACGCCGCCGGTGATGGAGTTGATGAATTCGTACCCCTTGCCCGGGTTCGGCTCCACCTCGATGACGCAGTGGCCGTACTGACCGCGACCGCCGGACTGCTTGGCGTGCTTCATGTCCACCTTGGCGTTCTTGGAGATGGTTTCGCGGTAGGCCACCTGCGGCTTGCCCACATTGGCGTTCACGTTGAATTCGCGGGTCAGGCGGTCAACGATGATTTCCAGATGGAGTTCGCCCATGCCGGCGATGAGGGTCTGATTGGTTTCCTCGTCGCCCTTGACGCGGAAGGAGGGGTCTTCCTTGGCCAGCTTGTTGAGCGCGGCGGACAGGGCGTCGCGGTCGGCCTTGGTTTTGGGTTCGATGGCCACTTCGATGACCGGCTCGGGGATGTTGAGCGACTCGAGGATGACTTCGCGCTTTTCATCGCAAAGGGTGTCGCCGGTGGAGGCGTTCTTCAGGCCCACAAGGGCCACGATGTCGCCCGCACCCGCCCATTTGATGTCCTCGCGCTTGTTGGCGTGCATCTTGAGGATGCGGCCGATGCGCTCCTTCTTGCCGGTATTGGCGTTGTAGACGCCGGTGCCGGACTCAAGGTAGCCGGAATAGATGCGGAAGAAGGAGAGGTGACCGATGAAGGGGTCGGAGAAGAGCTTGAAGACCAGACCGGCCAGCGGTTCCTTGTCGTCGCAGTGGCAATCCACGGTTTCATCTTCCTTGCCGGGGATATGGCCGATCATGGGCGGGATGTCCACCGGCGAGGGCAGGTAGTCCACCACGGCATCCAGCAGGGGCTGCACGCCCATGTTGCGGAAGGCGGAACCGCAGAGCACGGGCACGATGTTGCGGGCGATGGTGGCCTTGCGCACGCAGGACACGATTTCTTCCTTGGTCAGCTCTTCGCCGCCGAGGTACTTGTCCAGCAGGGCCTCGTCCTCCTCGGCCACGGCTTCGAGCATTTCGTGGCGCTTTTCGTCAAAGAGGGCCTGCATGTCGGCGGGCACGTCCTCCACGGTGAATTCCGCGCCCTTGGAGGACTTGTCAAAGCGGATGGCCTTGCCTTCGATGAGATCGACCACGCCTTCAAATTTGTCTTCAGCGCCGATGGGCAGCTGCAGCGGCACGGCCTTGGCGCCGAGGCGATCATGGATCATGCCCACGCAGCGGAAGAAGTTGGCGCCGATGCGGTCCATCTTGTTCACAAAGCAGATGCGGGGCACATGGTAACGGTCAGCCTGACGCCACACGGTTTCGGACTGCGGCTCCACGCCGGCCACGGCGTCGAACACGCAGACGGCGCCGTCCAGCACGCGCAGGGAACGCTCCACCTCAATGGTGAAGTCCACGTGGCCGGGAGTATCGATGATATTGATGCGGCAATCCTTCCAGAAGCAGGTGGTGGCGGCGGAGGTGATGGTGATGCCGCGCTCCTGTTCCTGCTCCATCCAGTCCATGGTGGATTCGCCGTCGTGGGTTTCGCCAATCTTGTGCGACACGCCGGTGTAGAAAAGAATGCGCTCGGTGGTGGTGGTCTTGCCTGCGTCAATATGGGCCATGATGCCGATATTGCGCTGTTTGTCTACGGCTACGGTGCGGGACACGGTCTTCCTCCCTGAGGGGATTATGGCTGTTGGGGGCTTGAATCAACACCGCGCCCTTGCGGGCGCGGCGTGCTCTACGTGGAACGGGAACGCGAATTACCAGCGATAGTGGGCGAAGGCCTTGTTGGCTTCGGCCATGCGGTGGGTGTCCTCGCGCTTCTTCACCGCGCCGCCACGGCCGTTGTAGGCGTCCAGCAGTTCGGCGGAAAGTTTGGAGGTCATGCCCTTCTCGCCGCGCGAGCGGGCATAGTTGATCAGCCAGCGGATAGACAGGGAGACCTGACGTTCAGGACGCACTTCCATCGGCACCTGATAGGTGGCGCCGCCCACGCGGCGGGCCTTGACTTCCAGATGCGGCTTGACGTTTTCCAGCGCCTTTTCAAAGGCGCGCATGGGATCTTCACCGGTTTTTTCGGCGAGATTTTCCAGCGAGCTGTAGAAAATCTTTTCAGCCGCGCCCTTCTTGCCGTCGTACATGAGACGGTTGACGAACTTGGTCACGAGGCGGCTGTTGTACAGCGGATCGGGCAGAACTTCCCTCTTCGGGACAGGACCTTTACGGGGCATGATATTCTCCTTGAAAAGGCAGCAGTTGCGGCGTCACCAGCCCCGCAGCGTCGGCGCGCCGGGGCGCGGCCTGACGGTGCATGGCGTACGCCGTGCGCAAAAAAACTACTTCGGACGCTTGGCGCCGTACTTGGAACGGCTCTTGCGGCGATCAGCCACGCCGGAGGTGTCAAGGGTACCGCGCACGATGTGGTAACGCACGCCGGGCAAGTCCTTGACGCGGCCGCCGCGGATGAGCACCACGGAGTGTTCCTGAAGGTTGTGACCTTCGCCGGGGATGTAGGCCGTCACTTCGATCCCGTTGGTCAGGCGCACGCGGGCGACCTTGCGGAGAGCTGAGTTCGGCTTCTTGGGGGTGGTGGTGTACACGCGGGTGCACACGCCGCGGCGCTGCGGGCAGGCCTGCAGGGCCGGGGTTTTCCTGCGCTTCACCACCGCCTTCCGCTCGATGCGGATAAGCTGGTTGATAGTAGGCATGAATTCCTCCAGATGATCTTGACCACGTTGCCCCAAGGGGGGCGGGACGGCGGGCACCATGCCGATACCGTCCAGAGCGGCGAACCATACGCAATTCCCGCCGCCGTGTCAAGTGCCGTTCCGGGCGGCCGCGCGCCGCCGGTCGGGAGGGCCTTATGCCGGGCCGCCATAGTCAGGCGGCAGGACGCAGCGGGGCGGGAATTCGCCCTCGAGATCCAGCAGCGGTTGCCGGGCCAGCATGGCGCTGATGCCGGGCATGAGGGCGTCATCCCACGGCAGGATGTCGTAGATTTCGCCCAGCCTGCCCACGGGCAGGGGCGTTACCGTCCCCGCATCGGCCAGATGATAGAGCATGATGCCGCCGCCCTCGGCCTGATGCCGCTGCGAGGAGCCGCCCAGCAGCCAGCCGCCGGGCAGACGCAGGCAGCCGCGCAAAAAATGACTGTCCGTGATGTTCCAGCGCTGCGCCTCCCGCAGCAGGCCGTGCGCATCCGCCTGATAGCGGAAAAACGTGCCCGACGCCGAGGAGCAGCAGTACACGTCGCCCTCATGCAGGGTCAGGGAATGCGGGCAATTCAGGCCGCTGGCCACAATGCGCGTCACGGTGCGGCCCTGATGCCGCCGCAGATGGAAGATCAGCCCCCAGCCTTCCTCCTTCCAGCGCAGGGAGGATCGCTTCCAGTGCGCAAAAGGCTGATGACAGAAGGCCGTGGCCAGCACCCCGTCCCGCCACGGCACAAGGTCATTGAGATGAATGGCGTCCGGCGGCAGGCTGTCTCCCCAGCCCTCCAGCGGCGAGAGGCTCAGGCTGCTTGCGCCGCCGCTGTACAGGAGGATGCGGGAATTGCCCGTATCGGCCACCCCGAGCAATGACGGCCCGAGGGCTTTCACGCTGTGGGCGAGATTGGCGTGCGGCCCGGGCAGGCCCGAGACCCGTATGCCCGAGGCGTCCAGCCGCTGCAGCACATTGTCCGTCACGACGTACAGCGCGCCGTCGTGCCAGCAGGCGCCGCAGGCGCGCAGCACATTGCCGGGACAGTACCAGAAGACCTGCCGTTTTTCCGTATTATAGCCGATGAGCGATACCGCCGTATTGACGCACGCCAGCAAAATCCGCATGCCAGCCTCCTTCCCGGCGGGATGCCGCCCGCTCAGCGCAAGTCAAAGAGTTTCTTGAAGGCCAGCAGAAAGACCGCCAGTCCCAGCAGGGCGGCCAGCACCACGATGCGGCAGAGCCAGAGGGCCGCATATCCGACAAAAACGCCGATGGCCGCCGCCAGAATGAAGCGGATGAGCAGGTTGATCACGCCCTGCCTGCCCGCCGTCCAGCGCACGGCCAGAAAGCCCACCGCGCAGAGCAGAATCAGTCCCGAAAGTATGACGTACACAGGTGCTCCTCCCGGCAGTCGTGGTCATCCCGCCCTGTGCGGGCCCGTTTTTCGCGTCCGCTCAGCGCGCGCCCAGCGCGGCGATGACCGCCACGATATTCAACACTTCCCACAGGCTCAGCCAGATGAAGAAGCCGACAGGGAGCATGCGCCACAGCGAGCGTTCCCGCCTGCCCCGCAGGCATTGCCACAGGTAGCGGATGCCGAGCGGGCAGATAAACAGGGCCAACACCGTTTGCGCGCAGGCGATCAGCGCCGACACCACGCCCAGCGCCGGCATCTCGCTCCTCCAGCCCAACAGCAGGCACATGTGCAGCCATTTCAGCAGGAGCAGACAGCCCCCCGCGTCCATGATCGCCTGCCAGAGGCCCCAGCGATTCGTCGGGCGTTCCCACAAGACCTATGCCGCCCCGGCGGCGCCGACACAAATCAGCAGCAGGCTTGCCTTGTCCAATCCGCCCCATATATCCATTCGACACCCCTCCGGGCGTCCGCCTGCCCCCACCGTCTGTTCCTATCTGTCGATGACCTGATAGAGCAGATACCCGGCGATGCCCGCCACGATATTCAACACTACCGACAGGCTCAGCAAGGTGAAGAAGCCGACAGGGAGCATGCGCCACAGCGAACGTTCCCGCCTGCCCCGCAGGCATTGCCACAGGTAGCGGATGCCGAGCAGGCAGATAAACAGGGTCAACACCATGTCCGCGCAGTCGATCAGCGCCGATGCCACGCCCTGCGCCGGCATCTCGCCCTCCTGGCGCAACAGCATCTCGCTTCCCCTATGCAGCAGCAGGCACAAGCGCAGCCATTTCAGCAGGAGCCAACAGCCCCCCGCGACCATGATCGCCTGCCAGAGGCCCCAGCGCTTCGTCGGGCGTTCCCACAGGACGTATGCCGCCCCGGCGGCGCCGGCACAAATCAGCAGCAGGCTTGCCCAGTCCAATACGCCCCATATATCCATTCGACGCTCCTCCGGGCGTCCGACCGCCCGCACCTTCTGTTCCTATCTGTCGATGACCTGATAGAGCAGATACATGAACAGGGCAAACAGGAACAGCGGCATGAAGATGGTCAGCAGCCCCAGCCCCAGTTCCAGCCAGGCGAAGGCGGACAGACACATGAACAGCACGATGGGGCCTTTGGGCGGCATGTTCCGCCGATGACGCCAGGCGGCAAAGATGATGACGCCGTTCAGCAGCACGCTCAGCGGGGCCAGGTTGAGCAGGAAGCGTTCCATGGTCATGCCGCCCAGCCGCTCGGGGTCCGGGATCTCGCCCGGCAGCAGGAAATGGGCCGCCACCAGAGAGCCATCCAGCAGCAGGCGGAAGATCAGCGTCCCCAGCAGCACCTTGTCAAGAGACGTCTGCGGCGGCAGACGCCACAAATGGCGGATGGCCAGGCCGGAAACGACAAAATGGCCCAGCAGGGCCAGACAGAGGCCCGCCACGACGGCGCAGATTTCCCATCCATCCCAGTCCATGCGCCTGCCTCCCGAAAAATGTCCCCGCCCATCCGCAGGGGACGGCGCGCCGGGGCGGACAAAGAGCCGTGTTCCGTCCGCCTGTCGCGGCGAGGCAGGCCCCCGCCGCGACAGGATGTCGTTTTACAGGCGTTCGATGACCAGACGGCCCATTTCCTTGCAGCCGACCAGGGTCTTGCCGTCTTCCATGATGTCGCCGGTGCGGTAGCCGTCGGCCAGCACGGCGCGCACGGCCTTTTCCACGGCCGCGGCTTCCGTTTCCAGCCCGAAGGCCATGCGCAGGAGCATGGCGGCCGAAAGGATGGTGGCCAGCGGATTGACCTTGTCCTGTCCGGCGATGTCCGGGGCCGAACCGTGAATGGGCTCGAAAAGGCCCGGGCCGGACGCGCCCAGGGAGGCCGAGGGCAGCATGCCCAGCGAACCGGTGATGACCGAGGCCTCGTCGGAAAGGATGTCGCCGAAGATGTTGCCGGTCACGATGACGTCGAACTGCGAGGGATCGCGTACCAGCTGCATGGCGGCGTTGTCCACGTACATGTGGCTGAGTTCGATGTCGGGATAGTCCTTGTGGGTTTCCTCCACCACGCTTTTCCAGAGGCGGGAGGTCTCGAGGACGTTGCTCTTTTCCACGGAGCAGACCTTCTTGCGGCGCAGGCGGGCGGCCTCGAAGGCCACCTTGGCGATGCGGCGCACCTCCTCCTCGCTGTAGATCATGGTGTTGAAGCCCACGCGCTGCCCGTCGCGGGTTTCGATGCCGCGCGGCTCGCCGAAGTAGATGTCGCCGGTCAGTTCGCGCACCACGATGAGGTCAAGGCCGCGCGCGGCCACGTCGGGACGCAGCAGGCAGGCCCCGGCCAGTTCGGGCAGGAGCATGGCCGGGCGCAGGTTGGCAAAGAGGCCGAGGGCCTTGCGGATGCCCAGCAGGCCCTTTTCCGGGCGGATGGAGGGATCAAGATTATCCCATTTCGGCCCGCCCACGGCGGCCAGAAAGACGGCGTCGGCCTTGCGGCAGGCTTCGATGGTGGCCTCGGGCAGGGGGCCGCCCGTGGCGTCAATGGCCGCACCGCCGATAAGTGCGGTCTCGAACACGAATTCATGGTTGAATTTGGCGGCCACGGCCTTGAGCACGGCCACGCCCTGCTCCATGATTTCCGGGCCGCAGAAGTCGCCCGGCAGCAGGCAGATTGTCTTTTTCATCGCTGTACCTCGCGGGGCCATGCCCCGGCTGCGGGAAAAAAAGGCCCGGAGCCGCGCGGACTCCGGGCAAAGCGGCTAGCCCTTTTCGGCCAGCCGTTCCTTGACGTAATTGACCAGACCGCCCTTTTCCACAATGCGCGCCATGGAGGCGGGCAGCGGCGGGCAGGCGATTTCCGCGCCGTTGGTCAGATCGCGGATGACGCCGGCGGCGGCGTCGATTTCCAGCTGATCGCCGTCGGCGATCCTGTCCACGTCATCGCCCACTTCCAGCAGGAGCAGGCCCATGTTGAAGGCATTGCGGTAGAAGATGCGGGCAAAGCTGTGCCCCACCACCACCGGCATGCCCGCGCCGAGAATGGCGATGGGCGCGTGCTCGCGGGAAGAACCGCAACCGAAGTTGCGGCCCGCCACCATGATGTCGCCGGGCGCGACGCGCTTCACCCAGTCGGGTTCCAGACCGGACATGCAGTTTTCCCCCAGCTTCTTGGGGTCGGTGGTCACCAGAAAGCGCGCGGGAATGATGGCGTCCGTATCAATATGTTCGCCCACCTTGTGGGCCTTGCCTGTGAATTTCATTGTCGTGTCCCCTCTGGCTTACAGTTGATCCGGCCCGGCCACGCAGCCCGCCACGGCGCTGGCGGCGGCCACCACCGGGCTGGCGAGATAGACTTCGGACTGCAGGCTGCCCATGCGGCCGCGGAAATTGCGGTTGGTGGTGGCCACGGCGCGTTCGCCGTCGCCGAGGATGCCCATGTGGCCGCCGAGGCAGGGGCCGCAGGTGCAGGGGCCGACGATGCAGCCCGCATCCATGAAGGTTTCCAGCAGGCCTTCCTTGAGGCTCTGCTTCCAGACGGCGGGCGTGGAGGGCAGGACGATGCAGCGTACGCCCCTGGCCACCTTGCGGCCGCGCAAAATTTCCGCCGCGTCGCGCATGTCGCTGATGCGGCCGTTGGTGCAGGAGCCGATGACCACCTGCTGGATGGGCGTATCCCGCACCTCGGAGACGTTCTTCACGTTGGAGGGCAGATGCGGACAGGCCACCACCGGTTCCTGCCCGGTGACGTCGATATCCACCACCCGCTCATACTGCGCGCCGGGATCGGCGGCCAGTTCCAGGGTCACGCCGGGGCGGCCGTGTTCGGCGCAGTAGCGGCGGGTCTGCTCGTCCACGGCAAAGAGGCCCACCTTGCCGCCGGCCTCGATGGCCATGTTGGCAATGGTCAGGCGGCCTTCCACCGGCAGATCGTCAATGACGTTGCCGCCGAATTCCAGGGCCTTGTACAGCGCGCCGTCCACGCCGATGGTCTTGATGAGCAGGAGCATGAGATCCTTGCCGCGCAGCCAGCGGGGCATGTCGCCCGTGACGTTGACGCGGATGGTGGACGGCACCTTGAACCAGGTTTCGCCGAGGGCCATGCCCGCGGCGATGTCCGTGGAGCCCATGCCCGTGGCAAAGGCCCCCAGACCGCCATAGGTGCAGGTGTGGCTGTCCGCGCCGATGACCACGTCGCCGGGGCCCACAAGGCCGCGTTCGGGCAGCAGGGTGTGTTCCACGCCGCAATCGCCGCCCTCGTAATAATGGGTGATGCCCATTTCCTCGGCGAACTGACGCGACACCATGACCTGATTGGCGGAGTCAATGTCCTTCTGCGGGGTGAAGTGATCCATCACCAGCGCGATTTTGTCCTTGTCGAAAACCTTTTTCGCGCCCATGCCGCGAAAGGACTTGATGGCCAGCGGGCCGGTGATGTCGTTGGCCAGCACCAGAGAAAGGCGGCACTGCACAATCTGTCCGTCACGTTCGATGACGTCGTCCGTATGGGCCTGCAAAATTTTCTGTGCAAGCGTCTGAGGCATACCCGAAACTCCTTTGCGGCGGCTCCCGGCCGCCGGATATGAGAAAATACGTTCGCCCGTGCGTCATCGCGGACGCTAGCCGTGCTGGCAATGCAGGCGTTCGCCTTCCTTTTCCTTCTTGGCAAGATTGTTGAGCGCGTTCACATAGGCCCGGGCGCTGGCCACGAGAATGTCGGGATGCGCCCCCCGGCCCACGGCCTTGAAATTGCCCTCGCCCAAGCGCACGGTCACTTCGCCGAGGGCGTCCGTGCCGCTGGTGATGGCATTGATGGCATACTGTTCCAGCTCCGGTTCGCGGCCCAGCATGTCATTGATGACATTGAAGATGGCATCCACCGGCCCCACGCCGAAGCCCGCGCCGCTGCGCTCCATGCCGTCGATGTCCATGAGCACAGCGGCCGTGGGCGGCACGCCGCCCGCGTCGGAACTCTGCACGCTCACATGGCGCAGCCGGAAGCGGTCGGGCATGCGGTAGACCTCTTCCTGCACCAGCGCCATGAGGTCGTCGTCGTGCAGGGTCTTCTTGCAGTCGGCCAGCTTCTTCACGGCCTCGAACACGAGCTGCAGCTGCTCGTCGTCCAGCTTGTAGCCCATGCTCTCGAACTTGTTGCGCACCGCGTTGCGGCCCGAATGCTTGCCGATGACCAGACTGGATTCCGTGCGGCCCACGGATTGCGGGGTCATGATCTCGTAGGTTTCGCGGTTCTTGAGCATGCCATCCTGATGGATGCCCGACTCGTGCGCAAAGGCATTGGCCCCCACAATGGCCTTGTTGTTGGCAATGGGCTGGCCGATGGTCATGGAGAGCAGGCGGCAGGAGGGATAGAGCTGTTCGGTATGGATATGATGCTCCAGATGATAGAGGTCATGGCGCACGCGCAGGGCCATGACCACCTCTTCCAGCGCGGCATTGCCCGCGCGCTCGCCGATGCCGCCGATGGTCACCTCGGCCTGCCGCGCGCCCACGCGCAGGGCGGCCAGGGTATTGGCCACGGCCAGACCGAGGTCATTGTGGCAGTGCACGCTGAAAATGGCCTTGTCGCTGTTGGGCGTGTTCTCGATGACGTATTTGATGAGCGCGGCAAATTCGTCGGGCTGGGCATAGCCCACGGTGTCCGGCAGGTTGATGGTGGTCGCCCCGGCCTTGATGGCCGTTTCCACCACCCGGCAGAGGAAGTCCCTGTCCGAGCGGGAGGCGTCCTCGGCGGAAAACTCCACATTGTCCGTATAGCTCGCGCAGCGCCGCACCCCGGCTTCGATCATCTGCAATACCACCTCGGGTTCCTTGCGCAGTTTGTGCTTCATGTGCAGGGGCGAAGTGGAAAGGAAGGTATGGATGCGGGGCCGCCGGGCCACCTTGACGGCCTCCCAGCAGCGGTCGATGTCCCCATCCACGCAGCGGGCCAGACCGGCCACCTGAATGTCGCCCGCCTGTTCGGCAATGGTGCGCACGGATGCAAAGTCGCCGGGGCTGGAGGCCGGGAAGCCCGCCTCCATGATGTCCACGCCCAGCACTTCCAGCTGATGGGCCAGACGGAGTTTTTCCTGCAAGTTCATGGTCGCGCCCGGCGACTGTTCGCCGTCGCGCAGGGTGGTATCGAAGAAATAAACCATGTTGTCCATATCGGTATCTCCTCTGGTGGCGGCGCACCGGCGCGGAACGGGCAGCCTTCAGCTGCCGGTCAGCCGGGACGCCGCGGCGCCTTCCGCGCGTCCGTTCCGCGCCAAGGCTGGGACGGGCCTACGGGGTCTTGCGCCGGGCCACGATGCTTTGCCCGGCAAAGACGCGCTCCCCGACAAAAACGGCAGGAGCATAGCTTTCGGGCAGATAAAGGTCAACGCGGGAACCGAAGCGGATCATGCCGAAGCGCTCGCCGCGCGCCAGCCGGTCGCCCTCCTCGGCCCGGCAGACGATGCGCCGGGCAATGAGGCCCGCGATCTGCACCACCGTCCACGACGAGCCGTCCACGGAATGCGACAGGCGCAGGGCGCAGCGCTCGTTCTCCTCGGCGGCCTTGTCGTAGGCGGCATTGAGGAACTTGCCCGGCCAGTAGCGGATTTCCTCCACCCGGGCGGCCTCGACGGGGCTGCGGTTCACGTGCACGCTAAAGACGTTCATGAAGATGCTCAGGCACTGGCGGCGCTCGCCGGTGACGGGATCCGGGCGCTCCTCGATGCGGATGACGCGCCCGTCGGCAGGACTCACGGCAGCCCCTTTTTCCTGCGGCACGACGCGCTCGGGATCGCGGAAGAAGAAAAGAGAAAACCAGCAGAGCAGCAGCAGGAGCACGGCAGGCAGGCCGCAATCCAGCAGGGCAAGGACGAGGGCGGCCAGGGCGGTAAGGCCGATGACCGGCCAGCCTTCGGGCGTGATGCCGCAACGGGCGGGATGCATAGATTCTCCTTGGGGTGCTGAAACGGGGGGGGGACGGGGACGCCCCTCGGCGGGCCCGGCCCTTCGCCGGGGAACGCCTCACGGCGGGCCTTGCCTGTCCCGGGCCGCGCGGGCTACTCCTCCGGCGAGGACAGGGCGCGCGCAATCTGGCGATTGCGCCGGGGCAGGATCACGAGGGTATAGACGATGCCCCCCACGATATAGACGGCGCAGAGCAGAAAGCCGAAAATGCGCGGCTGGGCATAGACCAGCCCGAGGGCCAGCAGGGCGCCCACCAGCGAGCGAATGGGATGGGCGCGCAGGAAGTCATATTCCTTGAAGGAAAAATACCGCACCTTGCTGACCATGAGCAGGCCGATGAAAATGACGAGCAAAAAGCTGAGGACGGGAATGGCGGGCGCGAAAACATCCGGCAGCGCGCCGGCAAAGAGCACGAAGGTCGCCAGCGTGCAGCCGCCTGCCGGAATGGGCAGCCCGATGAAGAAACGCTTGCTCACGAAGGTGGTGCTCACGTTGAAGCGCGCCAGACGCAGCGCGCCGCAGGCGGCATAGAGGAAAGCCGCGGCCACGCCCCAGCGACCGAAGCAGCCCAGCTGCCACTGCCACATGAGCATGGCCGGCGCCACCCCGAAGGCCACCAGATCGGCCAGGGAGTCATACTGCACGCCGAACTCGCTGGCCGTGCCGGTGAGGCGGGCCACCTTGCCGTCCATGCCGTCCAGCAGGGCGGAGAGGAAGATGGCGCAGACCGCCGCCTCAAAGCGGCCCTGCACGGCCCAGACCATGCAGAGAAAGCCCATGAACATGCTCAGGGACGTAATGAGATTGGGCAGAACGTAGACCCCCTTGTGCGGAGCCTTGCCTCCATGTTGCGGTGTGCCGTTCTCCACGGTTTTGTCCATACGCTGGCCGCTCCCTTGCGGAATATCCGACGCTTGATGTGGTTCCGGTACACGACGGGCAGCCCCGTCACCGTAATGAACGATTATATCCGCAGGCCGAGCAAAGGTCAACTCGCCCGCCCGTCCGCCGCCTTTCCGGCGGTCGCGCGCCGCTTGCCTCCTGCAGCGTCTGCGGCTATGCTCATGCCATGAGACGCATTGCCATTCTGCTCCCCCTGCTGCTGACGCTCGCCCTGCTCCCGGCCTGCGGGCCGAAGGATATCGGCACCGGCACGTCCGAGCCGGACGGCGAAGCCCTCGGCGTCAGCTCGGTGGACAGCCTGCGCCAGCCTTTTACCGGGGCCAATCCCATACAGCGGCGCCTCTATTACTACAATCAACCGAACATCATGATGCAGATGCAGCAAGCCCGGCTGGATGCCTACCGCAACTATATCAACCGCTACCACAACCGCGTGAATCCCGAGTCCCCGGAATACCGCGAAGTGCCGCGCCAGCGCAGTCCCTTCCGGCAGTAGGGGGATGGCCGTGCGACTGCCGGGACTGCTCCTCTGCCTGTGGGCGCTCTGCCTCTGCCTGGCTCCGGCGTCCGTCGCGGTCGCGGAACCGGCCGGGATGGCGGACATGGCCGGACGGCTCAGGGAGCTGCGCGAAGAGCTGGCGCAGCCGCTCCCGGGCACGGGCCCGCAGGACACGGCGGCGGCACAACCGTCCGAACCGCCCCGCGACGCCCCTGACGACTGCCCCGAATGGTACCGGCCCGAGAAGGAAAGGCTGGCCTCGCTCGACTTCGAGGAAAGGGCGGCCGAACGCCGCCACCAGACCTGGGAAGCAGCCAAGACACTGCTTTTCCTTGCTTTTATGGCATTCCTTTTCTATAACGCCTTCAAGTTCGGGGCGGGCCCTTGGGCGGTCTTCAGAAGCGGAAAATTCCCGCTCACCATTTGGACAAATGAGGATAATGGCGCTGAGGATTTGCAGCGTCAGGCCGCCGCCAAAAAAAAGATCGAAAAATACATGATGGAGCATCCCCATACGAAGTACGTCGTTTGGCAAGAGGAACTTCCGCTCTATGTCAAATGGATACTGCGGCTGGTGCGCAAGTGGAAGGCTTGGGGAACACCCGCCGCCCGACAGGACGATGTGCCGCAGCCCGGCGCGACGGGAACGCCGCAAGCGACGGAAGCCGCAAACCGTGCCGTCCCGCCGCAGTCCGGCGCGACGCCGCCCCCTGCCGGACAGGCGATGGAAGGCCGTTACGCGGCATGGTTGCGGCAGCGCCGGCTCCATATGAACAGGAAGTCATGATGCCGCGTGCCGCCGCCGGGCCGCATGATTGCCGCGCACCCGTTTTTCACGCTCAGCCACAGTCCGAATGCCAGGGAGAAGCCGCATGAAATCCCCATCCCGCCCCACCATCGGCAACGCCGCCCGGGCAATCCTGCCCCGCCGTACCATCGACCGCCGGTTCCTGCCGCGCGGCCTTGCCTGTCTGCCGCTGCTCATGCTCTGCCTTTTCCCGGCGGCTTCAACGGCGCAGGCCGACGAGGCGGACATGAGCGCCGCCCAACAGGCCACTGTGGAGGAACTGGTCAGGCTGCAGCGGATTCAGCAGCTGTTCCAGCTCGTGGACATGGCGGAGCAGGCGGCGGCACGGCGCAAGCAGGCGGCAGGCCGCAACTACGCCGAGCCGGACGACAGGGAAGACGTCCTGCGCGACATTGCGGCTCCCCCGCGATTCCCGCACACAGCGGCCGGCGCCTTTGCGGAGGAGGCCCGTCCCTCCGTGGCCGAGACCCTCATGTCCCTGCTCCAGGACATGAGGATATTCGGCCCGGGCCTGTTCATCGCGCTGGTTCTCGCCCTCTATTTTGGCGCCATTCGGCCCGCTCGCGCGCGCCGCAGGGATGACGCCGACTCCCGCGCGGACTCGCGGAGGGCACAGTATGCGGCGTGGAAACGGCAGCGACTGGCCCGCAGGGACAAGCTCGAATAAGGCCGGGCAGCGCCGTGCCGCCCGCCGGCCGCAACACGGCCCGGCAAACGGAGATTTCGTGGAATTGCTGACGCTGCTGCAAGTGCTTGGTGTTTTCCTGACGGGGGCTGCCGTCTGCCTCCTGCTGACGGACGTCACAACGTTCGTCGCGCTGACCCTCTTTTTCTGTGCCCCGGCGCCGGAGAGTTCCCGCCTGCGGCGCAGTCGGTGGCAGTTGTTCAAGCTCCAATTGCGCATGGCGCCGCAGCGCCTGTTTACCGTCTTTGCGCTGCGGCGGCCGCTGACAGAGGATACGGCGTGGTACGCCCTCCGGCTTGAGGCGGGCGCGACGGACGCCCCGCTGCCGGAAGAGCCGGAAACGGTCGCGAGTCTGCCGCTGCGAGATCCGGCGGCGGCAGCCCCGCCGACACAGGGACACGACAACATGAGGCGCAGACCGGGAAAGCGCCCGCCCTTCCCGCCGCAAAACGCACGAGAACACGGCTTTCTCGTGCCGCCATGCCGCTGATCAGCCGTCACAACGACTCCGTTCGAGGAAACAATGGATCCCGTAACCCATGCCGCTTCCGGGGCCGTGGCCCTGCTGGCCCTGCCCCGCCGTCCCGCTACCCGCTGGGCCGTGCCCCTGGCCGCGCTGGTGGCCGCCCTGCCCGATATCGACATCGCCTTCATTCGCGGGCCGCTGCAATTTCTGCAACTGCATCGCGGCATCACCCATTCCCTGTTCTACCTGCCGCTGCTGGCCCTGCTGGCGGCGCTGGCGGCCCGCCCCCTCTGGAAGCGGGACACGCCAGACCGCTGGCCGCTGCCACTGGTCTGGCTCTTTTTCGGCGGGCTGATCCTCCTGCATATCTGGCTGGACTGCATCACCACCTACGGCACCATGATCTTTCTGCCCTTCTCGGCGGAACGGATACGCCTCAACGGGGTATTCATCGTGGATCTCCTGCTGGTTCTGCCCCTGCTGGCGGCGGCCTTCCTTGCCCTGCGCCGGGGCAGCACGCGCCCGGCGCGGCTGGCCCTGCTCTGGCTGCTGCTCTATCCCGGCTGCGCCCTCGCCCTGAACAGTCACCTTGCCGCCGCCTACCGGGCGGATCTGACCGCGCAGGGCCGGACTATCGAGCGGCTGGTGGTGCTGCCGGACGCCTTTGCCCCCTTCTACTGGCGGGCGCTTTATGAGGAAGAGCAGCCCAACGGCCTTGTGGTGCGCGCCGACGGCCTGACCGCCCTGGGGCGGGTGCATGAACGGGGCATGCCGCAGCCCGCCCTGAGCCCGCAGCTGGCCGCGAGCCTGCGGGAACAGTCCAACGTCTGCCGGGAATTTCTCGATTTCAGCCTGCTGCCTTTCACCCGGCCCCTGCCGCCGGCCCTGCTCCCCGCCGATGCCGTGTCCGCGCCGGACGGTCAGGCCGCGACCGTCTCGCAGCCGCAGGCCCTGCGCGGCTATCTGGACATTGCGGACGATCGCTTCGGCAGCAGCCTGCGGCTGGTGCGTCGCATCATGCGCCTGCGGGCCAGAGGCGGCGGCGCGCCCTTCCAGCTCTTTGTGGAACTGGGCTATGGCGACAGCGGGCCACGCCTGCTGCGCGAGCGCTTCCATCTGCCGGACAGCGGCCGCGATACCGGCTGGCAGACGCCCACCCCGCCCCGCTCCGCGCAGGGGCTGGACTGGTGGCTGGGCCTGCGCTGAAGCCTGCCGACGCGCGCAGGGCTGTTGCCGCCGTATGCCCGGGACGTTCCGGCGGCACGGCCCGCGCCGGGACTGGACGCCGCGCCCGGCCTCCGGTAAAGAGAACAGCCACACCAATACCATCGAGGACTGCATGGACAACGCCTTTTCCCATCTGGACAGCCGCGGCAACGTCTGCATGGTGGATGTCGGACACAAACCCGCCACCCGGCGCGTGGCCGTGGCCGAGGCGCTTGTGCGCCTGTCGCCGTCAACGCTGGACTTGCTGCGGCGCGCGGCCCTGCCCAAGGGCGACGTGCTGACCTGCGCCAAGATCGGCGGCATCATGGCCGCCAAGCGCACGGCGGAACTCATCCCCATGTGTCATCCGCTGGGCCTGAGCTTTGCGGACGTGCGTTTCGAGATCGACGCAGGCGCGTCCACCATCCGCATCCTGAGCGAGGCCCGCACCGACGGCCCCACCGGCGTGGAAATGGAAGCCATCGTGGCCGCACAGATGGCGGCGGCCACCATTTACGACATGTGCAAGGCCGTGCAGCGCGATATCGTCATCGAACGCGTGCGCCTGCTGCTCAAGGACGGCGGCAAGAGCGGACGCTTCGAGGCCCCGGACGCCTGTCTGCCCGCCGACCTGCGGGGGGCTGAGGCATGATGACCTTTCCCCGGATCGATCCCGTGGCCTTCAGCATCGGTTCGCTGCAACTGCGCTGGTACGGCCTCATGTATCTCTTTGCCTTTGTGGGCGGCTGGATTCTGGGCCGCCTGCGGGCCGCCCGGCCCGGCTCGGGCTGGCAGCCGCGCGACGTGGACGATCTGCTGACCTTCGTCATGCTGGGCGTCATCCTCGGCGCGCGCCTCGGCTATGTGCTCTTTTACGATCTGGCGGACTACATCCGCGATCCGCTGGAAATCTTCCGGGTCTGGAACGGCGGCATGTCCTTTCACGGCGGCCTGCTGGGCGTGGTGGGCGCGTTCTGGTATTTTTCCCGTACCCGCAAGCGCCGCTTTCTGGAGGTGGCGGACTTCATTGCGCCGCTGGTGCCGCAGGGTCTCTTTTTCGGGCGCATGGGCAACTTCATCAACGGCGAATTGTGGGGCAAGCCCAGCGACCTGCCCTGGGCCATGATCTTTCCCCACGGCGGGCCGTGGCCGCGCCACCCCTCCCAGCTGTACGAAGCCCTGCTGGAAGGCCTCGTTCTTTTTGCGGTGCTCTGGATTTTCTCGGCCAAGAAACGCGCGCCGGGCGCGGTGTCCGGCCTTTTTGCCCTGCTCTACGGCCTGTTCCGCTTTGGTGTGGAATTCGTGCGCGTGCCGGATGTGCAGCTCGGCTATCTGGCCTTCGGCTGGCTGACCATGGGGCAGGTGCTTTGCCTGCCGCTCATGGCCGTGGGAGCCTGGCTGCTCTGGCGCGCCCACAACGGGGAAAAGCCCCGCTGATCCCCGATGCGCCGGCCCGGCTTGCCATTTGACAGACAAGCCGCTTTCCGGCTAGTCTAAACGGATACACAGATGCAATCGGGAGGCGTCATGGCCAAAGAAGGTTCCTTTGAAGTGGATGGCGTGGTGCAGGAAGCCCTGCCCAATGCCATGTTCCGGGTCGAACTGGAAAACGGGCACGAAGTGCTGGCCCACATTTCCGGCAAGATGCGCAAATTTTACATCCGCATCCTGCCGGGCGACCGCGTGAAGGTGGAGCTTTCCCCCTACGATTTGACGCGCGGTCGCATCACCTACCGCATGAAGTAGCCTCCCGCGCCGCTTTTACGGGGAGCGCACCCTCTGCCCTGCCGGGCAGGCGGTGCGCTTTTCGTCGTTGCGCTCACAGGAGCGAGCGCGCCCGGCATATCATCGACACGGCGGCAGACCGGGCACGGCAACGGTCTCAGCCTCTCCCCGGCACGATGCCCAGCAGCCAGCACAGCAGGGTCAGACAGACAAGCGCCAGACAGCCCGCCACCACGTCATCCAGCATGACGCCCCAGCCGCCGGGCAACCAGCGTTCCGATGCCCGCACCGGCCACGGCTTGACCATGTCGAAAAAGCGGAACAGCAGAAAGGCCGCCAGCAGCAGATCCCACGGCACGCTCTTGGCCGAGTAGGCAAAGGGCAGCAGCACCAGCCAGACGCCCACCAGTTCGTCGATGACCACTTCCCCGGGATCGCTGCGGCCCAGCAGGATTTCGGCCCGCGTGGCGGCCAGCGCGCCCAGCACGAACAGCAGCGCCAGCAGGCCGAGACGCGCCCACGGCGGCAGGGGCAGAAAGCACCACGGGGCCAGCAGACAGGCCAGCGCCGTGCCGCAGGTTCCCGGCATGATCGGCGAAAGCCCCGCCACCCCCAGCCGGCAAAAGCCCAGAATGATCCATTGCGGCATCACGCACCTCCCCGCCGCCTGCGCCTCAAGGACGCTCGCGGCCCGCTCATCATGCCGCAAAAAAGGCCTGCCTGTCGAGGCGGCCCGGCGGCATTCGCGGGGTACGGCATTGCCAGCTGCCGCCTTTTCCCGTATATCCATCAGGAGGTTGTGTCATGAGCAAATATCAGTGCGAAATGTTCGGACAGCTCAATTACGGCGACATCCTGACCTATGAGGAGCTGCAGGAGGTGGAGGGCCTGCTCATCCCGCGCCTTGACGATTTGCTGCAACAGGCCGGGGCCGCCCATGTGGATTTTACGCCCACGGGCGATGTGCTGCTGACGCAATGCGTCTTTGAGGCCTACAAGCTCTATATCTTTCGCAAGCTGGCCCAGGAGCTGGCCGGGCTTCTGCCGGAAGCCGTGCGCGGCAATCTCTTTTTCCTGCAAAAGGATCTCCTTGTGCAGCATACCTATTGGCTGAGCGCCGGCAGCTGGCAGGAGGAGGAACGCCGCCTGCCGCAAGACGCTCCGGCGCATCTGCCGCGCCATGCAGTGGCGTCCGCGCCGATCTGGCCCCTGCCCGCGCCCCCGGAACAAGCGGATGACGCCGTGCCCGCTGCCGCCCCCCCGCAACCGGCCCCAGCCGGGCCGGAGGACGCGCAGGCCTGACATTGCCGCTACATTCTGCCCGGATGGTGAAATTGGTAGACACAAGGGACTTAAAATCCCTCGGCCTTTGGCCGTGCCGGTTCAAGCCCGGCTCCGGGCACCACAAGAATAACAGCATGTTGTGCTGAACCATTGCCCCCTGAAGTCATCACCGGCAACCAATGGCGGTTGCCGGAGGCGGTCGGGGGAAAGGACGATGCCCGTCCCGCCGGCGGACGCCCTGAGTGCGTCATGGTTCGGCGAAACGCGCGCTTGCGCGGCTCTGTCCCTTCCCGCGAGACCGCCGGAACCGCCTTCCAGGCCTAATCTCCTGACATAACATGACGATAGATAATTATGGCGCCCGGCCTGCCGCCGTGGGCCTGCCGGTTTCGAGTCCTCTCCCCTAGCCTGTCGAGTTGGAGCATATGACCATCAAACTTCGTATCACCCTCGGTTTTTTGTGCAGCATCGCCGTGGTGGCGGTTTGCGTCATCGGCTATACCGGTTGGCAGATGCGCGAAGATGCCCGGGGCTACTTCGTCACCTCGTCCAATCAGCAGCTGCAGCTCATGGAGCAGAGCATCCGCAGCTTTGTCAACGGCGCCATCCACAATGCCCAGATCATTGCCGAGCAGCCGGGGCTGGCCGATGCCCAGGACGCCTTTCCGCGCTTTGTGGACAACCCGCAGGAAAGCCGCTACCTGCAGGCCGAACTCGGCCCCGAGGCCACGGCCCTGACCGAACCCCTGCTGCGGGTCGGTCGCGCCAATCATGATTATCTCGAGATTTATGTGGGCTTTGCCGACGGCAGCTATGCCAGCAGCTGCGACGACATGAAGATCCCCCCGCACCACGATCTCAGCACCAAGGACTGGTATCGCCAGCGGGCGTCCGACACCGCCGTTGCCGGTCTGGCCCCGGCCTACTTTTCCGTGACCGGCGAAATGGTGGTGGCCGTGACCCACAAGCTGCTCAATGCGCGGGGTGAACTGGCCGGGGTGGTGGGCATCGACATTTCCCTGGCGGATTTGTCGCAGCGGGTGGCGGCCCTGAGCTTTGGCGAGACCGGCTTCTTTCTCCTGCTGGAAAACAGCGGGCGCATTATCTGTCACCCCAATGACGAGGAGCTGGTGGGCAAGATCATCGGCAAGGATGTGCAGGATCCGGCGCTGCAAACGCTCATGAACACGAGCGGCGGCATGGTGGATGTCAGCCTCGGCGGCGAAGCCTATGAAGCCAACGTCCTGACCACCGACTTCGGCTGGAAGATCGTGGCCCTGGAGTCCGCGGCCGAGATCAACGCACGCAGCAATACGGCCATGCGCCATGTGACGATCATTGCCGTCGTCATTGCCCTGCTGGTGCTGATGGTGGCCCTTTTCATGGTGCGCTCCATCGTGCGCCCGCTCAATGCGCTGGTCAGGAACGCGCAGGAGGTGGCGGGCGGCAATCTGGAAGCCCGCGTCAACAACTGCCGTTTCTTTGGGGAACTTGCCCTGCTGCACGACAGCATTGCCAGCATGATTGAAGCGCTGGGCCGCCTGCTTGGTGAAGCCAAGCGCAAGACCGAGGAAGCTGAGCGGCATACGGCCCGGGCTGAGGAGGCCATGCGCCACGCCGAGGAAGCCCGCCGTGCGGCGGAAAATGCCCGCCGCGAGGGCATGACCGAAGCCGCCCACCATCTGGAGGAATCCACCGGCGTCATTCACGGCGCGGCCGGGCAGCTGTCCGATCAGATCGCCCAATCCTCGCAGGGGGCGCAGCATCAGGCCGAACGCGCCGCCGAAACCGCCACGGCCATGGGCCAGATGAATGCCACCGTGCTGGAGGTGGCCCGCAATGCGGGCAACGCCGCCGAAGTGTCGGAAAATATGCGCGGCAAGGCCGAAGAGGGAGCCGGGATTGTCAGCGAGGTGGTGCGCAGCATCCAGAGCCTGCACGATATGTCCCTGACCCTCAAGGAGGATATGTCGCGACTGGGGGAAAATGCCACGGCGATCACCCGGATCATGAGCGTCATTTCTGATATTGCCGACCAGACCAATCTGCTGGCCCTCAATGCCGCCATTGAGGCCGCGCGCGCCGGCGAGGCGGGAAGGGGCTTTGCCGTGGTGGCGGATGAAGTGCGCAAGCTGGCTGAAAAGACCATGGCGTCCACCTCTGAGGTGGCCAACGCCATCAACGCCATTCAGAAAAGTGCGGAAAAGTCCATCCGTCAGGTGGAAATCTCCGTGGAGGGCGTCAATGCCGCTACCGAGCTGGCCGGTCGCTCGGGCGAAGCCCTCAAGGAGATTGTCAGCCTGGCCGAGCACGCCGCCGATCAGGTGCGGGCCATTGCCGCCGCCAGCGAGGAGCAATCCGCCACCAGTGAGGAAATCAACCGATCCATCAGTGAGATCAACGAAATTGCCGGGCAGAATGCCGCCGCCATGGAACAGGCGGCCCAGGCCGTCAATGAAATGGCCGCCGAAGCGCAAAAGCTCAACGCCCTCATTGAGAAGATGAAACAGGGCTAGGCCCCGAGGCCCGAAAGACGCCTGTACGGACATATGGCCGCCGGATACGGCAGCCGCCTGCGAACGAAAGGGGGACGCTACGGCGTCCCCCCTTTTTGTCAGGCCTCGTGCCCGCCGACGCAGGCGGCCCCATCCCGCCAGGCCGCCCAGGCTTCTTGCAGGAAGCGCACCTGCCGCCCGATGACCACGGAACGATCAAAGGAATTCAGCACGGCCTGCCGGGCATGTCTGCCCGCAGCCTCCAGCAGCGGCGCATTGGCCAGCAGGGCCGGCTCGGGGCACGGCCCCTCGGCCAGCAGGATGTCCCGCCCCGCCTGCAGCAGGGAGGAGGCAGGCAGATCGCCGGGCAGGAGTACGGGCGTGCCGCAGCTCATGGTTTCCAGCATGAGCGCGGGGGAAATGTCTCCCGCATGGGGAATGACGAGCAGGCGGGCGGCGCGCAGCAGCGTCCTGTACGCCGCCAGGGACAGCCCCCCCGGCAGGTGCAGGCGTTCCCGCTGCGGCATATCGGCGCGGATCTCGGCCCAGGCCTCGGCCAGCGCCGGGCTGCCGCACAGCAAAAAGAGATGGCAGTGCGGGCGGGCATCCAGCAGCGCGGCCATTCTGCCGGGCAGGGCGTCGTCAGCCAGACTGTGCCCGCCGACGCCGTAAATGACCACTTCGTCCGGCGTCCGTTCCGGGCCGGGGAGTTCCCGTGCCGAAACCGCACCGGGAGAGAACAGACTCGTATCCACGGCAAAGGGCAGATCGGCCCCGCCCTTCAGGCGAAGGTCGAACAGGCTGCGCAGGCCGGCCGTCAGACTGACGGCAAGATCGCTGCCCAGGGCCTGCCGGCATTGCAGGAGGTGGCGGGTAAGGCCGCTGCCCCGGGCCGCATGGCCCGGCAGGGCCGATTCGCCGTCATTCCAGCTGACCCGGAAGGCCTCAGGGAAGGCCTCCTCCCAGTACAGGGCGGCAGCCTCCCCCGAAAAGGCCAGAACCATGTCCGGCACAAAGCCGCTCTCACGCAGGCGCAAAAAGGCACGCAGGCTCTGCCTTCCCACGTTCAGGGCCACGTTCAGCGCCATGCCCGCATCGGTATGGGCGTTTTTCCCCGAACGGCTGCCGCGGTCGCCTCTGACCGGGGGCAGCACCATGTGGCGCACGCCCGGCAGGGTAAAATCGCGTTTGCTGTAAATGGAGGCAAACAGCACTTCATTGCCGGGTTCTGCCGCCAGGGCGGCGGCCAGCGGCCCGAAGATGCCGGGAAAGACATGGTTGACAAAGAGAATGCGCATTCAAGAGGCTCCGGCAAAAAAAAAGCGGAGCGGTCCCGCGAGGGGGCCGCTCCGCATGTTGCGTTTAGCCGTTGCTGGCTTCCACTGCCGCCTTTTGCGCGGCTTCGCTTGCCGGATCGGCGCTCACCAGATTGACGTCAACGTCGCCGGAAACCTGCATGTGCAAGTCACCATTGCCGTGGAAGTCGTAACTGCCGTTCTCGCCCTGGCTCCACAGCGACTCGTTCAGCTCGATGCTGCCGGTGCTGTCGTTGATGCTGATGCCGTAATCCTTGGCCAGCTGTTCCACACTGGTCAGGCTCAGGGCATCTGCGCCGGTGATGAGCACTTCGACATTGTCCACGATGGGGCCGTTTTCGCCCGTGCCCGCGAGCAGCGCATCCAGCTTCAGCGTGGCGTCGTCGGAAACGATGAAGTCGATGCCGCTGCCGCCGTTGACCATGTAGTCATTGTGGTCATAGACGATGATGTCATGCCCGGAGCCGCCGAAAATGGCATCCGCGCCTTCGCCGCCGTCAAGGTAGTCGTTGCCGCCCATGCCGAACAGCAGGTCGTCACCGGTTCCGCCGAAAAGCTGATCATCGCCGTCATCCGGCTTTTCAAACTGGGCGATGTAGTTGTCCAGCTCCTCGGGGGACTTGAGGGACAGGAAGTCGTGCGCGGTTTCGGTATTGACCGTGCCCTCGATGAGGGACTGCAGCTCGCCCTGGCCGTCGCCGACAAGCACGTCGTCGCCGTCGCCGCCATACAGCGTGTCATGTCCTTCGCCGCCGACAAGGATATCCTTGCCGTCGCCGCCGTCCAGCGTGTCATTGCCGGCCTCGCCATACAGCCGGTCATTGCCGTCGCCGCCGAAGAGCTGATCGTTGCCCTCACCGCCCCACAGGGCATCGTTGCCGCCCTCGCCGTGGAGGGTGTCGTCGCCGCTGCCGCCGTAGAGGTTTTCCGACTCTGCCGTACCCGACTGCGTGAAGCCTTCGGCGACCTCCACCAATTTGCCGTCTTCGGCGCTGGCCTGATAGAGGGCGGAATTGCCGTGCTTGTCCGTCACGGTAATCGCCAGATCGCCACTCAGGGCACTGCCGTCGCCGAGCTGGAAATCGCTCAGGGTGAAGTTGGTGCCGTCCGTCATGGCGGCGGCAACGGCGCAGGTTATGGCGCCAAAACCGTCGCTGAACAGGACGAGCCTGCCGCCGTCGCCGGTCAGACGCCCGGTATAGGTTTCCCCGTCGTGGACGACGGATATGGTATGGTATTCCGTATCGCCGCCCTTGGCGCCGTTCCGGTTGGCATTGCTGATGTCGTCGTCATGCACCTGCAGCGCGCCGCCCGACAGGGCCACCTCGGGGGTGTCGTTGGAACCGTACACATGTACAAGAACCTGATTTGTCGCAACATAGTCCCCGGTGCCGGCCTCCGTCTTGACGGTATTGCCCGTGGCGTCCGTGACCTGGAAGGAGAACTGCAGGAGCTTGCCGTATTTGCTGGCGCTCGTGCCCGTCCCTTCCGCCATCTGGCGGACGACATCGGCATCGGAATCCACCAGGAAGGTCAGCCAGTACTGGGCGCCCTCCTGATTGTTGGCCGTCACCTCAACCGCCTCGTTGGTGATGACGAATATGCCGTATTCGTTGCGGAAGAACAGCATATTGTCCACCTGATCGGAGCTGAAGTTCTGCTGGAATTTTGCCCATTCCACGGAAAGTGCCACACTGAGCGGATCCGACTCCATGCCGGCCAATATTTCCTGATAGGAAACAAAGGTGTCCCCCTGCATGCTTGCCGTGGTATTGGGGTTGTTGCTGGCCCCGTTGAACACCGCCTGGAAGGTCAGGCTGTCGCCGAAGTCCGGATCCTCCAGCGTAAAGGGCAGCCAGGCCGTGGGACGAGCCGTGCCGTTGGCGGACTGGTTCAGATCGTGCGCCTGCGAGCCGATATTGGGATGATCCATCGCGTCATAGACCCGTTCGACGCTGTCGGCGCCTTCGGCCTTGGCATCCATCCACAGCTTGCCGAGCGAATGGGTGCTGTTGCCGGCTTCGCTGAGCTGGCCGGCATCGTTGGTTCCCTCGATGACCACGACCACTTCCTGCACGGTGCTCACGCCCTCCACCGTTGTGGTGAAGTTGAAGCCCTGCGTGATCTCGAAGCCGTTGGGCAGCGGATTGGCGGCATTGTCATCCAGATGGAAGGAATACTCGCCACTGGCCTTGTCCACGACAAAATCGCCGTAGTTCGTGTGGAAGGTGATGCTGCTGTCGTCGGACTCCGTACTTTCGACCTTCAGCTTGTACTGATCGGGAAGGTTCGCATCCGTGTACTGCGTGTCGCCGAGCGAAACATCCGTCACTTCGCCCTTCACCGAACCGCTGGCCACCGGCGTACCGGCGATGTCGATTTCCTCGCCGTTTTCATTGACGCCGATGCCCGATTCCTTCACCCGCACGGTGCCCTTGCCCACCAGGATGGTCAGCGCGGCCGCCGTGGAGGTGTCGCCGTCGCCATCCGCGATGGTATAGGAGAACTCTTCCCGCACGATGGAGTTATCAGGAATGCTGATGCCGTCATCAAGCGTGTATTCGTAGGAGCCGTCGGCCTTGATGAGCAGGGTGCCGAGCGTGCCCTTGATTGTCGTGAAGCCTTCGCCGCCATCGACAGAGACGCTTGTGCCCTCGGCGTTCCGCACACTTGTGACAAGCGTCTCCCCGTCGGCACTCCTCGTATCGTTGGCCAGCACGTTGCCGGCGGCGTCCGCGCCATCCGCGGCATGGTCTTTCAGCTCGATGGTATCGTTCTTGGCGTAGGGGAGGCTGTCCTCAATGGTAAGCTCCACGGCAACGGTGTGGGCGTTGCCATAGCTGTCCGTGATGGCAAGCTCATGGCTCAGTACGGCGCTGTCGCTGCCCGCCTCATGCGCATACGCGCCGGACTGGGTGAAGAAAAGCTTGCCGCCGGACAGGGTGAACTCGCCGATAAGCGTATCGCCCTGATAGACCTTTGCCCCTTCGGTAATTGCCGCAATATCGGACATGCCGGACACGGCCACGCTGTGCGACGGCGTGTTCGTCTGCAGCGTGTCATTATCGGAACTGGTGACCGACGCCTTGTAGATGGAGCCGCTGTCGTCCGGGTCGGGCGGCGTCGGCGTGTCATCGTCGCCGTCCGGGTCGGGCGGCGTCGGCGTGTCGTCATCGCCGTCCGGGTCGGGCGGCGTCGGCGTGTCGTCATCGCCGTCCGGATCGGGCGGCGTCGGCGTATCATCGTCGCCGTCCGGATCGGGCGGCGTCGGCGTGTCATCGTCACCGTCCGGGTCGGGCGGCGTCGGCGTGTCGTCATCGCCGTCCGGATCGGGCGGCGTCGGCGTATCATCGTCGCCGTCCGGGTCGGGCGGCGTCGGCGTATCATCGTCACCGTCCGGGTCGGGCGGCGTCGGCGTGTCATCGTCGCCGTCCGAGTCGGGAGCCGGGCCTGAGGCATCGGACGACGTGATGCCGCCGTCACTGGCCCCGGGCAACGTGCCGCCAAGAGCAAACAGCTTGGCGTCCACGGTCTGCGGTTCACCGTCAAAACCGATATCCAACCCGTCCAGATGGTCAATGCCTTCCAGCAGATTGCCCCCGCCGTAATCGTTATAGCGGCCGTTACGGGCGGCATTGCCGGCGGCTGGCCCGGCGGCGGGCATCAAATCCTCGCCCAGGGCCGCAAAGAAGTCCGCGCCGGAAATTTCCACGCCGTCCACCTGGAAGGAAGGCATTTCCTCCTTGGAGTAGGTGGCGTAGAAGCCCTGAATCTGAATGGAGGAACCATCCTCAAAGGTCAGGACAAGATTGTCGCCGCTACGGGTAAGGGTTGCCGCATCAGCGGGAAAATCAAAGACGAAACGGCCGTCCGGCGCGCTGGGGACAATTTGCGCGCTACCGGCAGCAGGTTTGGCAAGGCGGATATCGGCCATAGCAACTTCTCCATGAAAAAGGATGCCTGAACAAGGTGGCAGGTTCGCAGCCCGGAATGCGTCAGGGGGTCAGCATGGCCGATGCGGCGGAGCGGCCTTGCGCCCGAAGCCGCCGGCAGGCCGCCGCTTCACAGAAGGCAAAAGACTCCGCGCCGGACATTGCCGGAACGGAGCCTTGCGGAACGCGCCATGCCGCGGAAAACGGCATGACCGTGGAACGTCTGGAAACAGCTGCTGCAAAGAGGCATGAAAAAACCTGCTCACGGACTGGATTGCGTGCAACAACAAAGGGTCACAACCACGCAAGTTCCTCATCCTGGCAGGAACTCTGCACGCTCTCTCATCAATGAAAGCGTGTAGAGCGACACTAGCGGATCGAGGCCTTCCTGTCAACCGCCCCTTGCCGCGCGTTCAGTCCCCCGCCGCCAGACGGCGCACGCTGGTGGCGCGCATGTCATTGCCGTCAAAAATCTCGCAGGCCGCATCCGGCCCGTCGTCGGCCAGACGGCGCAGCAGGGGCGCGTCCATCATGTCGGCGGGCAGCTGCCGCAAGGCCCAAGCCGCCATGCCGCGACAGATGAGGTCGGGATCGTCCAGCCCCCGGCGCAGCCAGGGCCGCGCCCATTCGGCCAGCTCGGGCCGTACCTGCGCCAGTCTGCCGATGCCCCAGAAGCAGGAGCGCCGCAACACGTCATGATCGCAGAAATTGTCATCCTTTTCCAGCTCGATGACATAGGAGATGAGTACGCGGTGAAACTCCCGCGCCGCCAGCCCCGAGGCGCAGCAGGCTTCGGCGAAGGCTTCGGGAATGCCCCAGCCGATATTGCCCGATTCCTCATTCATGTGCCACATGAAGCGGCGCATGAGGTTGCGCACCGCCTCGGGCTGCGTCCTTTCCAGCGCGGCGGCCACCGCGCCCAGCGCCACGGCGGCCCGGTGCCGGGTGCGCGGTTCCAGCAGCAGGAAGGACAGCAACGGCCCCACGGCGGCAAGGCCCTCGGCGGCAATGGCGGGCAGGTGGCTGCGCCAGTCCTCGGCTTCAAGCAGCTGACGCAGGCGCGTCTTGACGGATCGCATACGGGCCATGATGATTCCTCCTTACCATGTACAGAACAGCGATACCCAGAACGACACGCTGACATCAAGGATGATGGCGTGGACAATGGACACGAAGACCCATTGCTGCCCGGCGCAGCGGGCGATGACGGGCAGGGTGGTGTCCATGGTGGACGCGCCGCCGCAGGAAATGGGAGCCAGCGGACTGATCCGGCGCACAAGCAGCGGCGCGGCGAGCAGGGTCAGCAACTCGCGCATGATATTGGCCATGAGGCCCACCGTCGCCAGTTCCGGCCCCTTGTACATGGAAATGATGACCGACGACAGGGAATAGTAGGCAAAGCCCGCGCTCACGGCCAGACATTCGCTTGCGCTGTAGACCAGAAACAGGCTGATCAGCGCGGCCCCGGCAAAGGTGCCCAGGGTGGTGGCCAGCGGCAGCAGCAGGACGCGGGGGCGCAGGGTGCGCAGGATCTCGCCGAGGCGGCGGTCGTAGCCGATGGAAAAGCCCACCAGCAGCATGAGCAGGTACAGGACATACAGGGTGACGTCATGCTCCAGCAGGTATTGCGGCGCCCAGCCCAGCCAGCCGCACGCCGCCCCCAGACAGAAGCAGGCGAGAATGACCAGACTACCGCCCATCGTCCGCCCCTCCCGATGCCGTGCCGCGCGGGGGCAGGGGCGCATCCTTGAACGCCGTGGCCAGGCCGGCGGCATCCGCCGGGCTGCCCGCGCGTTCCTTCTGCTCTGCCGCGGCGATGGCCCGGCCTCCCGGCCCGGCTCCCGGAAAATGGCGGCGGATGAGCAGCACGCCGATCAGGCTGCCCGCCACGCCCGCCAGGGTCAGGGCCAGCGCCCGACCGCCCAGGGTGGGCAGGTTGGCCACAAGGGCCTTGTTGCCGCCCACGGCCAAACCGAGCACAAAGAGCATAAGCAGGATGGTGGGCGTGATGGCGCGCGGCACCCGCGCCAGACAGGACACCTTGCGCAGGCCGAAGCCGAGCGCCAGCCCCAGAAACATGAGACCGATGGGCGTATACATGCCTACCTCGGAAAAAGGATATGCAGGGCCTTGCGAAGAAAGGCCCGCATCGTGGCATAGCCTGAGGCATCGCCAATCAGTCTGTCCACATCCGGGAGAATCCAGACCAGCCGCCCGCGAACCATGCGCTGGGTCAGCGGCTGAAGCGGCCCGGGCAGACCCGAGGCCCGGGCTGCCGCGGAACCCATGATGATGACGCCCCGCGAGCGCAGGGCCTGCAGCCCCGACCAGAACATGCCGGCGTCGGCTTGCGGCTCGCCCGCCGCAGCGGGCAGGCAGACCGGCCAGAAGGTGTGCGTGCCCTGCGGGCAGGCGAGATCCTGCAGGATCCGCCGGAAAAAATCCCGCCGTTCGGCCTTGCCGGCCTGCGCACCGTCCTGAAGGTCACTGCCCAGATGCCAGTATGTCCAGGCCACCAGGCCAGGCCGGGTACGGGCAAGAAGCTCCTGCCACGGCGCGGGCCAGAGCGCGGGCGCGAGCGGCTGCCATGACGCGGCGGAGGACTCCGGCGCTGTCGGGGCGCGCGGCGGCTGTTCCGCACGGGACGCGGGCGGGACGGATGCCGCGGGAGGGGAAGCCGGCGGACGGGGCCGGGCGGCAGGGACGGACACACGGCCCGGACGGCCCGGAGCCTGCGCCCCCCCGTCCCTGAATCGGGGCGCGGCCTGTGCGGCAGGCCGGGATGCGGCATGGCGCGCCTGTGACGGAAGGGGGTCTCCCCTGTCCGCGCACAGTGACAACTCTGGCGGCAGGTCGCCCTGCGCCAGCAGATAACGCACCCCGAGGGAGCGCCAGGGAGCCGTCTGCGGATTCAGATACGCAAAAGCCATGTGAGCAGATCCCAGGCCACGTCGGCTTTGTTCTGTTGCGGCCAGATTTCTTCATGGCCGTGCCTGTCCGTGACCGCCATGCTGTTGGTGGCGCAGCCGAAGCCGCAGCCCGCACTGTTGACGCAATTGCCCGCCAGCAGGTCGGCGTCCTTGCGGGCGCGCTTGGCCCGGGCCAGCGCCAGCAGGCTGTCCATGTCCGGGGCCGTCTCGGCGGCAAAGCCCAGCAGCCGCTGATCCGCACGCCGTCGGGCGGCCAGCGTACGCAGGATGTCAGGATTGGGCGCAAAGCTGACGCTGAAGCCCGCCTCAGCGCCTTCCTTCTTGAATTTTTCCGGCCCGTGCGGCACGGGCGAAAAGTCGGCCACCGCCGCGCAGAAGCAGCCGCAGTCCATATCCGGCCAGATGTCCGCCGCCGCCTCGAACATCTCGCGCGCCGTGCCCACGTCCAGACGCCGGATTTCCGACGGCAGCCCCGGACAACCCGGCCCGCAGACCGCCGTCACCGTGGCGCCCCGCAGCCAGGCGGCCACAGCCAGCGCGCCGCCCATGCGACCGCTGGAAGGATTGCTCCAGTAACGCACGCCGTCCCACGGCTCGCGGGTGGGGCCAACGGTCACCATGACCCGCTTGCCCGCCATATCCTGCGGCGCAAGGGCGCGCAGGGCCTGCCAGAAAAGTTCCTCCGGCGGGGCAAGCCGGCCCTCGCCCGCATCGCCGCAGGCGGCCCGGCCGCAGGCGGGCAGGATGATGCGCGCTCCGCGCTCCCGCAAGGTCGCCACATTGGCTTGCGTGGCCGGATGCTGCCACATGCGCGGATTCATGGCCGGCGCCAGCAGCAACGGCCCGTCAAAGGCCAGGGCCTGCGCCGACAGCATATCCGAGGCCGCCCCCTGCGCCAGCCGCGAGAGCGTGTCCGCACTGGCCGGGGCCACCAGCATGGCCTGTGCGTGCTGCCCCGGCTCCAGATGGGCAAAGGCTTCCTCGCCCGGGGCGAACATATCGCCGTAGACGGGCATGGCCCCGAGGGCCTCGAACAGCAGGGGCGTCACGAATTGCCGCGCCCCGCCGGTCAGGGTCGCGGACACATGCATATCCAGCGCCCGCAGGGCGCGCAGCACGTCCAGCGCCCGATAGCAGGCCACCGAGCCGCTGACCCCCAGATGCAGCCGCTTGCCCGCGAATTTGCCGCTGCGGCTGAACAGGCAGTCCAGACTCACAGGCTGCGCTCCTGCAGCCCCCCGGACGTGGGCGCGCCCCAGCTTTCGGATGTGCCCACCGGCGGCGTGCCGCCGCTCTGCGGCGTCGTGTCCAGCCCCTCGGCGCCGGAGGCATCGTCCGTTCCGCCGTCCCCTGCGCCCTCATCGGCCACGGGCAGGTTGAGCATGCTGCCGTCGGGCAGACGGTTGCCCGCGCAAATGGTCAGCACGGTCTGAATGGTCTGGGCCTCCACATGGATCACGGCCACGCGCTCGCCATTGTCGTAGACATAGATGCCCCTGCCCGGCCGGCTCTGCTGCAGGCGCAGCTGCCAGCCGGCGGCCTGCAGACTGTTGAACATCTGCTGCGCCGCCACCGCCGCATTTATCTGCCCGTAGGCGACCTCCACCCCTTCATTGCCGCTGCGCCGCGAATGATCGCCGGAAAGGGACATGCCCGCCGGCAGCGGCACGCCCAGCAGCTGGCTCTGCCGCGCGCTTTCGCCGGAGCCGAAAGGATTGTCGATACCCAGGGTGGAGCAGCCCCCGGCAAGGGCGCAGAGGGCGCAAAGGCACAAGATGACAAAGTGGCGAGGCATGGCTATACTCCTGCGGCAATGGTGGTCGCCCCCTCGGGGAGCGACGCAAAACGATAGCCTCTCCCGCCCGCCCTGACAAGTCCGGCGCGGAGCCGCGCGTCGGCGGCTTTTGCTGCCGGGCCGCCCTGTTTTTTTCGGAGAACCCTATGCCCCAGCCTGCCTTTCCGCCCGTTCATGATGAAGACTTTTCCCTGGCCGCCTATCGCTATGATCTGCCGCCGGATCAGATTGCCCAGTTCCCGCCTGAGCAACGCGGGGCCTCACGCCTGCTCATGCTGCCCCGGCAGGGCGAATTTCGGCTGGAACACCACCTCTTTGCGGAGCTGCCGGATCTGCTGCCCCCGGGTGCGCTGCTGATTGCCAACAATTCCCGCGTATTGCAGGCCCGCTTGCTGGGCACGCGCGGCACGGGCGGCAAGGTGGAATTTCTGCTGCTGACGCCCCTGCCCCTGGTGCGGGAAAGCGCCCGCCGCCGCAAGGATACGGCTGACGGCTGGACAGCCGAGGTGAGCGGTCTGGTGCGCAGCGGCGGCAGCATTCGCGAAGGCGAGAGCGTTGCCTTCGGGGCGGGCATCACGGTCACGGTGCTGGAGTCCGGCCCCTTCGGGCAGCGCCGGGTGCGGCTGGACTGGGAGGGCGATCTTGCCGCCGCCTTTGCCGCCACCGGACACATCCCCCTGCCCCCCTACATCAAGCGCAGCGACGACGCCGAGGATCTGAGCCGTTATCAAACGGTCTACGCCCGCGAGGACAAGCTCGGTTCCGTGGCCGCGCCCACGGCGGGCCTGCATTTCACCGAGGAGCTGCGGCAGCGTCTGGCCGGGCAGGGCGTGCAGTGGGCGGAAGTGACCCTCTATGTGGGCTACGGCACCTTCAGCCCCGTTCGCTGCGAGGATATTCGCCAGCACCGCATGCACCGCGAATATATCGAAGTGCCGGAAGCGACGGTAACGGCCATTCAGCAGGCTCGCGCCGAAAGGCGTCCGATCATTGCCGTGGGCACCACCAGCGTGCGCGCGCTGGAAGGCGCGGCGGAAATGTGCGGCAGCCTGCAGCCCTATACCGGCTGGACGGATCTCTACATGTATCCGGGCCGGCGCTTCCGGGTGGTGGACGGCATGATCACCAATTTCCACCTGCCCGAATCCTCCCTGCTGCTGCTTGTTTCGGCCTTTGCCGGTCGGCATCGCATTCTCTCGGCCTATGCCGAGGCCGTGCGGCAGGGCTACCGCTTCTTTTCCTATGGCGACGCCATGCTGATTTGTTGAAAAAAAAGAGGTTCTCGCCCCGTGGGGCGGGAACCTGCCAGCCGTCGCCGGCTGCCCCGACCACGCAGGCTGCCGCCTGCTCAGAAATCCAGCGAGAAACGCATGCCCATGCCCACAGCGGAATCGGGTTCGTCGCTGCGGGCAAAATGGCCCTGATTGTCCCGATCCTTGACCGTGATTTCCGGGCCGACGGAAATGCTCAGGTCATCGCTTTCCACGCCGCCAAAGGCCCGCAGGGTATGCCGCGAGCTGCCGATGGACAGAGTTTCGTCGGGTCTGCCCATATTCGTGGGCGTCTCATGCCGCCACACGGACTCGTCCGTGTCCAGGCTCATGCCCAGTCCGCCCCGCTTCTTTCGCTCCTCACGCTTCTTCTGATCCGCGGCTTCGCGCCGCAACGAGGCTTCGATGCTGGCGGTATTGCCGATGGCCTTGCCCCGACCGCCCGTGGCCCGGTGTTGCAGGGTCTCGCCGCCCACGCCGTCCTGCCAGAGTGCTTCCTTGCTGGCGTCTGAGGAACCAAAGGCCCAAGGCTGCCCATGCAGGGATGATTGCTTGCCCTTGGCGGCGACTTTTTTCCGCGCTTTGCGCGCGGACACGGCGCTTGTTTGTCCCCTGTCCGCCGCCAGAGCCGTTCCGCCGACGAGGCTGACGCACGGCTGCCGCCCCCGCTCCGCCCCGCTGCCACAGGGAACGGGCGCAACAGGAGCGAGCGGCAGCAGAAGGCCGATCGCAAGCACGGCAACGCTTGTTCTCTTACGCATATCTCAGTCTATTTCACGGGCGGCCTTCTGTAAAGAGACATGCCTTCCGCGTCTCTGCTGCCCGAGCCTTTTCCCTGTGCCATGCCATGCCGCCGCCCCACGGCGATCAAGCCGCCGGTTCGCGCAGCGGCTGCCATGCAAAATGGCGGCGGAGCCGTGCTCCGCCGCCATGAATGAGCCGTGGACGACCGGGCCGGACTAGAGTTCCGGCGGCAGGCCGTTGAGCTGCTTGAGGGTGAACACCGGGCCGTCAATGCAGACGTAGTGGCTGCCGATGTTGCAGCGGCCGCAGATGCCGATGCCGCACTTCATGCGCTTTTCCAGCGTGGTCACGATGTTCTCGTGCTGGAAGCCCAGCTTTTCGAGGGCCTGCAGCGTGAACTTGATCATGATCGGCGGGCCGCAGAGCACGGCCACGCAGTTGTCGGGCTTGGGGCCGATCTCGGTCAGCACGTTGGGGATGAGGCCCACCTTGTGCTGCCAGCCTTCGGCCGGATTGTCGATGCAGAGGTGGCAATCCAGATCGGGATTGTCCAGCCAGCCCTGCAGCTCGTAGCTGAAGGCCATGTCGCTGGGACTTTTGGCCCCGTAGAGCAGGCTCACCTTGCCGTAATCCTTCTTGCGCTCGAGGATGTGCAGCATGATGGTACGGATGGGGGCCATGCCGATGCCGCCGCCCACGAAGAAGATGTTTTTGCCCTTCCAGTCCTCGTAGGGGAAGAAGTTGCCCAGGGGGGCACGCACGCCCACCTTGTCCCCGGCGGACAGCCGGTGGATGGTGGAGGTCACTTCCCCGGCCTGCATGACGGAGAACTGGAGGTAATCCTTCATGGACGGCGGGGAGTTGATGACGAAGGTGGATTCCCCGGCCCCGAAGACCGAGAGCTGCCCCACCTGACCGGGTTCATATTTGAAATTGGCCATCTGTTCCGGGTCGTCAAGCACCACGCGAATGGTCTTGATGTTGCCCGTTTCCTGAATGGTTTCCAGCACAGTGGCCGGCATGGGCTTGTAGGGATTGCCCTGCGGGAGCGGACGGGGGGTCAGCTCGCGCAGCATCCCTTCCTTTTTGCTTTGCGTCGCCATGTCTTACCTCTACTTGGCGGCCTTGTCGGCGTTGATGGCATCCAGCACGATCTGGCGGATGTCAAGGCTCACGGGACAGTTGCTGATGCAGCGGCCGCAACCGTTGCAGGAGAAGGTTCCCCAGTTCTCGGGATAGGTGGAGAACTTGTGCGACACGCGGTTGCGCATGCGCAGGGCCTTTTCCACACGGGTGTTGTGCCCGCTGGCTTCGCGGGTGAACAGGGACGACATGCAGTTGTCCCAGCTGCGCAGACGCCGCCCGCCCTTTTCGCTGGTGGCTTCGCCCTCGTCAGTAATGTTGAAGCAGTAGCAGGTCGGGCAGAAGTAGGTGCAGGCGCCACAGGAGAGGCAACGGTCGGTTTCGCGCGTCCAGAAGTCCACGTCCGTGAACTTGGCCGCCACCTTGGCCGGAGCGTCCTTGAGGTTGGGGGCCTTGACGAGGGTGCCCCAGGCCGCCTTGCGCACGTCTTCCATTTCCTTGAAGCGATCCGCGCCGTCATCGAGGCCGCTGCCTTCCAGCAGGGCGTCGCCCTTGGGGGTGATGCCCTGCAGGATGTAGCCGTCCTTGAGTTCGGTCATCAGGATGTCCGAACCTTCGGGCGAGGAAGGCCCGCCGCCCACCCAGTGACAGAAGCAGGTATTGCAGCCGCTGTTGCAGGTCAGGGTGATGACGGTGAGTTTTTCCCGCCGGGCCTTGTAGTAGGGGTCGGCGATGGGGCCTTGCAGGTAGGGGCGATCCAGCGTGGCGTAACCGCGGGCGTCGCAGGGACGGGCGGCAAAGACCACCGTGGTTTCGGCCTGCGGGGTATCGTCCAGTTCCAGCTTCACATTCTGGGGATTGGCCGGATCCTTGACCTTGCGGTAACTGACAAGGGTTTCGCACTGGGGCAGCACCGCGGCCTTGGCGGGCACGGTGGCCTTTTCCAGCGTGAATTCCTTGCCTTCCTTCCAGGGCTCGAAGATCACGGAACGCTTGTCGGCGGGCTTCACCACAGGGGCCAGCACGCGGGCTTCCTTGGAGAGGTGAGCCAGAAACGCCGGGAGGCCCTCAGGCTTTACAAAACGGGTGATGCTCATTTCCACTCCCTCTCATGAATGTTCTTTTCTTCCACTTCGTAGCCCAGCAGCGGCGGCACGGCCTCGGGATCGACGCCGGACTTGTAGCCGTCAAAGAGCTGACCCACGGCGCGGGCGATCTGCTGGCGCAGGGCCAGAATCGGGATGCCCACGGGACAGGCGCGCTGGCATTCGCCGCAGCCGGTGCAGCGGCCCGCCAGGTGCATGGCGTGGATGGTCTGGAAGAAGAGTTTTTCACGGGTGCTGTCATCCTGCGAGATCCAGTGCGGTTCGCGGCTTTCGGCAATGCAGTAGTCGCGGCAGACGCACATGGGGCAGGCGTTGCGGCAGGCGTAGCAACGGATGCAACGCTCCATCTGGCCGCGCCAGAAGGCCAGGCGCTCGTCCAGGCTCATGGAATCGAGCAGGGCCAGTTCCGGCGGGGTGTAGGGGCCGGGCTTCACTTCCGTGGGCGTGCCGATGAGGGTATCGGACAGCACGGCGGTGGGCATGGTGCAGCCGTAGCATTTGCCCTGCGCATAATCGTTCATGCAGAAGCGATGCTCCTTGCCGTCGGCGGTGATGGTCACGCCGGCCTCGTCATATTCCACCTTGTCAATGGTGGTATAGCGGCCCAGTTCCTGATTGACGCGGGCCATGTCCAGCGTCCCTTCGCAGGGCATGGCGAAGATGGTCACATCCTCGCGGTTGATCAGGTTTTCCTGCAGCAGTTCCACCACGGATTTGGCGTCGCAGCCCTTGACCACGATGCCCACCTTCTTGCCCTTGTACTGGGGCAGGTAGACAGCGGGGTTGTTGACGTTGAACGGGCCCCAGACGAGCTTGTCCACATCTTCGGGCGTGCGCATGAACAGCGGCACCGTGCGGGCGGCGTCATAGCCCTGCTGCCAGCCGATGACCAGCTCCAGTTCAGGCAGCTTGGCCTTGATGGCGGCCTTGAGCTCGTCCAGCTTGTTCTTCTGGCCGGTGCCCAGCGGACGCAGCGAGGTCAGCGCCATGTCCACCACCTTGAGCAGCGGTTCGGGATCTTCCAGCTTCGGCGCGGGGCCGAGGTCATGGATGCGCTTGGTGAAGGTCTGCACCACATGCTGCCAACGCTGGCCTTCGGAAGCGGACACCCAGGTGTACTCGAAGCGGCGGTCGTCGATGCCGAGCACGGGCAGGAACTGTTTGAGCACTTCCAGACGGCGGCGGGCATAGAAGTTGCCCGCGGCATAGTGGCAGTCGCGCGGATGGCAGCCGGAAACCAGCACGCCGTCGGCGCCGTTGAGCAGGGCCTTCACGATGAAGAGCGGATCGATGCGGCCCGAACAGGGGACGCGGATGATTCGCAGGTCAGTGGGCTGTCCCGCACGGGCCGTCCCGGCGGTGTCGGCACCGCCGTAGGAGCACCAGTTGCAGAGAAAACCCACAATTCGCAGTTCTTTGCCGTTCAGCACTGGCATAGCGTGTTAACCTCCGCAAGAATCTGGTTGTCGGTGGCGTGGGAGAGCTGGATGGCGCCCTGCGGGCAGGTGGAGGTGCAGAGACCGCAGCCCTGGCAGACGGTTTCGATGACCTGGGCGTACATCTTGCCGCGGAACTCCACTTCCTTGATGGCGCCGAAGGGGCAGCAGCGGATGCACTTGCCGCAGTCCACGCAGCGCTTCATGTCCACGCTGGCGATCTGCGGGTCGTTTTCCAGCTTGTCCTTGGCAAAGAGGGCCAGCACCTTGGCGGCGGCGGCGGAACCCTGGGCCACGGAGGCCGGAATGTCCTTGACGCCCTGGCAGACGCCGGCCAGATAGACGCCGGCGGTATTGGTTTCCACGGGCTTCAGCTTGACGTGGCTTTCGAGGAAGAAGCCGTAGCTGTCGTAGGAGATGCGCAGCTTTTCGGCCAGCTTGGGCGAGCCCTTGGCCGCTTCCACGCCCACGGCCAGCACCACGAGGTCGGCCTTGATTTCCACGCCTTCGCCGAGCAGCGTATCCACGCCGCGCACCACGAGGTGGCCTTCGCCGTCAGGGTAGATTTTGGACACGCGGCCGCGGATGTATTCCGTGCCGTATTCCTCCACCGCGCGGCGGGTGAATTCGTCGTAGATCTTCCCGTTGGCGCGAATGTCCATGTAGAAGACATAGGACTTGGAATCCGGGATGTGGTCCTTGGTCAGGATGGCCTGCTTGGCGGTGTACATGCAGCAGAAGCCGGAGCAGTACGGACGGCCGATGGAGCGGTCGCGCGAGCCCACGCACTGGATGAACACGATGTTCTTGGGTTCCTTGCCGTCGGAAGGCCGCTTGATGTGGCCTTCGGTGGGGCCGGAAGCCGAGAGCAGGCGCTCGTACTGCAGGGAAGTCACCACGTCGGGGTAACGTCCGCCGCCGTATTCCTCGTAGACCGTCCAGTCCATGAGGTCATAACCGGTGGCGGCCACGATGCAGCCCACTTCCTCGGTGACGATCTCATCCTGCTGTTCGTAGTTGATGGCGCCGGTGGGGCAGACCTTGGCGCACACGCCGCATTTGCCCTTGGTGAGCTGGCGGCAGTGCTCGGGATTGATGACCGCCTTCTTCGGGATGGCCTGGGGGAAGGCGATGTTGATGGCTGTGGTGGGGCCGACCAGTTCATTGAAGGTGTCCGGGGTCTTCTTGGCCGGGCACTTCTCGGTGCAGGCGCCGCAACCGGTGCACTTGTCCCAGTCCACATAGGTGGCGCGCTTGCGGATCTTGATGTTGAAGTTGCCCACGTAGCCGGAGATGTCTTCCACCTCGGACTTGGCGTACAGGGTGATGTTGGGATGCTGGGCCACGTCCACCATCTTGGGGCCGAGGATGCAGGCCGAACAGTCCACCGTGGGGAAGGTCTTGTCCAGCTTGGCCATCTTGCCGCCGATGGTGGCTTCGCGTTCCACGAGCACCACCTGGATGCCGCCTTCGGCGCAGTCCAGGGCGGCCTGGATGCCGGCCACGCCCGCGCCGATGATCAGCACGCGCTTGTTGATGTCAAAGGACTTGGCCTTGAGGGGCTTGTCGTTGCGCAGCTTGGCCACGGCAATCTGCACCAGTTCGGTCGCCTTGTTGGTGTTGGCGTCCTTGTCCTTGCCGATCCACGACACATGTTCGCGGATATTGGCCATTTCGAACATGTAGCGGTTCAGGCCGGCGCGTTCCACCGTCCGGCGGAAGGTCGGCTCGTGGATGCGGGGGCTACAGGAGGCAACAACCACGCCGTCGAGTTTGTGCTCGTGAATGGCCGCCTCAATGGCCGCCTGCCCCGGTTCGGCGCAGGTGTACATGATGTCCTGGGCCAGCACCACGTCGGGGAACATACGCGCATTCTCGGCCACCTTGGCACAGTCCACGGTGCCGGCGATATTGCTGCCGCAATGGCAGATGAAAACGCCTATTCTCATGCCTTGTCTCCTTCGGGAGCCTTGCTGCAGACAGCAGGCTGATCCAGCTTGCGCAGCAGATTGTCGGCGCTGACGCAGAGTTTATCCAGCCCGAGCGCGCTGGGCGCGAGGCCGAAGGCGATGCCCATGAGCTGGGTGTAATAGAGCACCGGCATGCTGAAGGCGACGCCCGCTTCCTTGGCCGCCTGCTGCTGGCGCAGGTCAAGGTTCATCTGGCAGAGCGGGCAGGCCACGACCACGGCATCCACGCCCAGCATGGTGGCCAGATTGAGGATGCGGCCGGTCAGGCGGGCCGTCATGGCGCGCTCGGGAATGCCGTAGGAAGCGCCGCAGCATTCGGTCTTCAGCGGGAAATCCACCATTTCCGCGCCGCAGGCAGTGAGCAGGCTTTCCATGAGGGTGGGATTTTCGGGATCGCCGAATTCCATGACCTCGTGCGGCCGACTCATGAGGCAGCCGTAATAGGCGGCCAGTTTCAGCCCGGCCAGCGGTTTGCGCACCCGCGAGGCAATGGCGTCCATATCATAGGTGCGGGCAATGCCCTGCATGACCGAGAGGGCCTCGGGCAGCTTCTCGGGCAGGGGTTCGTCCAGCAGCTCATTGACGCCGGCGCGGAACTCGGGGTTTTCCAGACGCTTGGCCGCGTGGCGCAGATTGGAAAGACAGCTCGGACAGGGCGTGAGCACCATGTCGGCCTTCTGGCGGGCGGCAAGGTCAAGATTGCGCGCGCTCAGCGCGCCGGAAAGCTGGGTGTCCACGGCATGGGCCGGGGTGGAACCACAGCAGCTCCAGCCGCGGATTTCTTCCATCTGCATGCCCAGCGCGGCGCAGACGGCCTGGGTGGACTTTTCGTAGTCGGCCGACGAACCCGTGGCCGAGCAGCCGGGATAGTAGGCTATTTTCATGCGCGCACCCCCTGTCGATTGGCGCGTTCCTGATAGCGCTTGAAGATGCGGCCCACGGCCTCGGCGCCTTCCTCAGGCGTCTTGTGGGGCTTGAAGCCGAGCTTGCCCTTGGCCAGGGCGGTGGGCGCCAGATCCACGTCGGTGAATACCCGCATGGAGCGCAGCATGTAGAGCACCATGGTGCCGATTTCGTAGGTGCGGCCGTACTTGCGCACCGTGGCAAGGAAGGATGTCCAGAATTTGTCCACCTTGGGCACGGTGACAATGCCTTCCTTGCGGGCCATGTGCCGCAGGGTCTCCATCACACCGGCCACATCGATGTTGTTGGGGCAACGCTGACTGCAGGTGGAACAGGAGAGGCACATCCAGATGGAGCGGGAATTCAGCACCTTGTTTTTGAGGCCCAGCTGCACGCTGCGCATGACCTGATTGACCTGCAGGTCATAGACAAAGCCCGCAGGGCAACCGGCAGTGCAGTTGCCGCACTGGTAACAGGTGGAAATCCTCTGACCGCTCTGGGCGTCCACTGCCGCCGTGAAGTCGGCATCGCGCATCCGGCTTAGTTCAATGGCGTCGTTCATGGGATCTCACAGGGTTAAAGTCTGAAGGTCTGGGGCGTAGCCAAATTTAGGTTGTCCTAACGCAAGGAGAGGAAAAAATCCAGCCTTCTGCCCGCCTCTGCCGTTTTTTTCACGAGGAAATTTCTCGGGCCGCCGCTGCCGCCCGCTCGGCGGCCAGAGCATGCACCGCGCGCAGTCCCAGCAGATAGCTCTGCGGCCCGAAGCCGGCGATGCTGCCCGCGCTCACCCGCGCCAGCACCGATTCGTGACGGAAGGCCTCGCGGGCATGCACATTGGACATGTGCACCTCCACCACCGGCACGGACACCATGCCGAGGGCGTCCATGATGGCATAACTGCAATGCGTCCAGGCCCCGGCATTGATGACGATGCCGCGCGTGCCGTCATCCAGCGCCCGGTGAATGCGCTCCACCATCTCGCCTTCGTGGTTGGTCTGGAAGATGTCCAGCCCGACCCCCAGTTCGGCGGCCAAGGCCCCCAGCGCGGCATTGATGTCCGCCAGGGTGCTGGTGCCGTAATGCGCCGGATCGCGCCGCCCGAACATATTGAGGTTGACGCCGTGCAGGATCAGATAGTCGTGCATGCTCACCTCCGCGCTCCGTCATTGCCCAGGGCGGCTTCCAGCGCCGCGCGGGCCTCGGACGGAAGTCCCCTGCCCGTCCAGAGCCGAAACTGCGCATCCGCCTGCGCATGAAACATGTCCAGCCCGCTGACGGCCTGCCAGCCCGCTTCCCCGGCCTCGCGCAGAAAGCGCGTCCGCAGGGGATTGTACACGATGTCGTAGGCCAGCCCCCCCCGTCCGGCAGCGGCGGCCGTTCCGAAGTCGTAGGGCGTTTCCTCCTCGGCCTTGCCCCGCATGCCCAGCGGCGTGGCATTGATCACCAGTCCCGCGGGCGCTTCATGCCGATCCTGCCAGCGCACGGCCCGCAGGCCGAAGGCTTCGGCCAGCGCCACATGCGTCCGGTCTGAGGGGGTGCACACGCTGATTTCCCTGAAACCGTGCGCCTGCAGACCGGCGGCGGCAGCGCGGGCCGCGCCCCCCGCGCCCAGCAGAAGCACGGGCGTCTCGCGGGGCAGATCGCGGGCCAGCAGCGGCGACATGAAGCCGGCCACGTCGGTATTTTCGCCGCACAGGCGGTCTTCGCGCCAATAGAGGGTATTGACCGCCCCCACCGTCCGGGCCAGCGGGCTGACCTCGTCCAGGAGGGGCATGACGGCCACCTTGTGCGGGATGGTCACCGAACAGCCGCGCAGGCCGAGCAGCCGAAAGGCGGCCACAAAGGCAGCCAGCCTTTCCGGGGCGATTTCCCAGCGCATGTAGACGGCAGCCATGCCCAGGGCCTGAAAGGCCGTGTTGTGCACAAGGGGACTCAGGCTCTGGGCCAGCGGCCAGCCGATGACGCCGTAAAGGGCAGCGGGAAGAAACGGGGATTGCAGCATGAATGACACTCCGCAGGCAGAAGCGCAGTATATCCTCTTCGCCGACGGAGTACAAGCCCGCGCCTTGCCGATCCGCGCCCCTTTCCCGAGGCCCGTGCCGGCCTGTCCGGGCGTGGAAGCGGACAAAAAAAGCGCTCGCCCCGAAGGGGGGAGCGCCTGTTGTTCCTGTCGCGTCCGGCGGCCTCAGCCTGCCGGGATGCGCCGGTCAGGAGCGCTTGATTTCCATGGCCTTCTGCAGCATGGCGTCGGCCGTGGTCACGGCCTTGCTGTTGGACTGGAAACCGCGCTGGGTGATGATCATGTTCACCATTTCGGTGGTCAGATCCACATTGGAGAGTTCGATGTTGTAGGCGTGGATGGTACCGTAATTTTCGGTGCCGGCGCGCCCCATTTCCATCTGCCCGCATTCGGCGGTAGCGGAAAAGAGGTTGTTGCCCTCGCGGTAGAGGTTGTCCTCGGCCGTGAAGCGGCAGACCGGGATTTCCCACAGCTTGCGCTCCTCGCCGTTGGAGTAGGTGCCGATGATGTCGCCTTCGGTGGTGATGTCATAGGCGCTCAGACGCCCTTCGGGGTAGCCGTCCTGATCGGAATAGGTCAGGTAGGAATTGCCCGCGTAGGCCGTGGTGGCCTTGGTGCTGACCACGGCATTGTCGCCCATGCCCGGCAGCAGGCGCTTGTCCGTGCCGACCTCGGCCGCGCTGGTCGGCGCATTTTCCCAGCCGCCCGAGGTGATGCCGAAGTTCACGCCCACGGACTGCCCGTTGATGCTGAACTGCGGGACGCCGTTGACCAGGGCGGCGGGCGTCCAGGTGGTCAGATCCTTGTTGCCGGCCTCGGTGGGCGTGAAGGCCGACATGCTCTTGAGCGTGCCGTCGCTGTTGAAATGCAGGGTGCCGCTCATGAGCAGGCCCGCGCCCTCGGGCAAGGTCTGCGGGTTGTCGGGATCGGCCCGGTTGGCCTCCTCGACGGCGTCGGCCATCTGCTCGGCCACGGTGGAGCTGGCCAGCACGAATTCCATGATGATCTCGTTGGCATCTGAGGGCGCACGGTCGAAATAGGCCGTCACTTCCACGGCATTGCCGTTGGCGTCATAGAGGGTGATGGGCATTTCATAGCCGGTACCCGTGGCGCTGATGGGCGGATTGACGTCGGCCCGGTAGGACTGCTGCAGGGCAAAATAGGGATTGTCGTCGCTGACGCTCTTGTCCTCGGCGGAGCCGAGGTTGAACTGCCACTGGATATTGCTGCTGGCCTGCGCCGTGAGTACGTCAAAGGCGCTGATCTGGATGGGTTCCACCGTGCCCGAGAGGTTGCCCTGCGCATCGTAACGGTAGCCGCTGACGGAATAGCCCTGCGGATTGCGCAGATAGCCCTCGTTGTCGGTAATGAAGTCCCCGGCACGGGTATAATAGGCGTTGCCCGTCGTCTGATCCACCACCTGAAAGTAGCCCTTGCCGTTGAGGGCCAGGTCGGTGAGGGTATTGGACGATTGCAGACCGCCCTGGGTGAAGATGGTACGGATGGTATCCACCTGTACGCCGTGGCCGAGCTGCCCCAGCGCCACCTTGGAATCATCCTGCGCGTCCCACCAGTCGCCCATGCCCGCCTGCGTGGTGGATATGAGATCGGAGAACAGGATGTCCTGCTGCTTGTAGCCGATGGTGCTGGAATTGGCGATATTGTTGCTGACCACCTGCATGCCCGTACTCAGGGCCTTCATGCCGGTAGCGCCTATATAAAGAGCGGAATTCACAGGCGACTCCTTGTTGTTTCGCCCGCGGGCGGGCGTTCCCCCCCTGTGAAATGCGGACGGCGGGAGGAAAAACATTCCTCCCGCCGTCATGTCATGCAACATTCATGCCCGTTACGGGGTTGCGCCCCGGCCCGCCTTGTCCGCCGCATCCGGCGCCTCCGGCACGTCCACTGGCAGGCCATCGGCCTGCCATTGCCTGAAGCCCCGGGTCAGGTGGTAGACGGGGCCGAGTCCGGCTGCCTCGAAATACTCCAGTGACTGCGCGGAGCGGTTGCCCGAACGGCAGTACAGGAGAATGGGGGTATTTTTGGGCAGCTCGGCCAGTTTCAATTCAAAACGGGGACTGAAGAAGTCCAGGTTGACCGCAGCGGGAATGTGCCCGGCGCGAAATTCATCAGGGGTACGAATGTCAAGGATGATCAGGCCGTCGGGGGGTGAAGCGAGCAGCTCCCTGGCCTCGGCGTTGCTGACTTCCTTGTGGGCAAGGATGTCATGAGGCATAAGGCAGACCAGCGCAAGCAACAGGGTGAAGCAGGAAAGGGCACGGCACAGCATGGTCATGCGCTCTCCTACCTGAAGGCGGCCCGCGCCGCCGCGAAGCCGTCCGCCGCATGGCGGATGACGCTTTCCTCCACGCAGAAGGCCAAGCGGAAATGCCCGGGATAGCCGAAGCCGCTGCCCGGCACGGCCAGCACCCGTTCTTCGAGCAGGCGATTCACAAAGGCCACATCGTCGCCGCCCGGCGCCTTGGGGAAGAAGTAGAAGGCCCCGGCGGGCATGAGATAGTCGTAACCGGCGGCGGAGAGCACCTCGCTCATGGCCTTGCGCCGGGCCGCATACACGGCGAGATCCACCTGACTGCCCAGGGCCGCCACCATGATGTGCTGCCCCACCACCGGCGGATTGACAAAGCCGAGGATGCGGTTGGTCAACGTCAGCGCGGCCATGAGCTGGGCGTGTTCCTCGAGCAGCGGCGAAACGGCTACATAGCCCACGCGCTCGCCCGGCAGGGAAAGGCTCTTGGAGAAGGAGCTGATGACCACCGCATACGCATAGAGCGGCAGGACGGACGGCACTTCCACGCCGTCATAGGCAAGGAAACGGTAGGGTTCGTCCGCAATGAGCCAGATGGGCTTGCCGTATTCCCGGCTCTTTTCCTTGAGCAGCGCGACAATGGCCTCGATCTGCGCCCGGCTGTAAACGACCCCCGTGGGATTGTGCGGCGAATTGATGAGCAGAACGCGCGTCTTTTCGCTGATGGCGGCCTCCAGCGCGGCCATGTCCGGGGCAAAGGTCTCGGGCAGGCTGTTCACCGCGCGCAGCGAACCGCCATGATTGGCCACATAAAAACCGTACTCCACGAAATAGGGGGCAAAGGTCAGCACTTCCTCACCGGGATTGAGGATCGCCCGCAAAAAGGCATTGAGGCCGCCGGCCGCGCCGCAGCTCAGCAGCACATGATCCGCATCCAGCGCACAGCCCTGTTCCGCGCTCAGATGCTCGGCCAGCTTCTGCCGTGCCCAGGGAAAACCGGCATTGGCCATGTAGCCGAAGGCAAAGGGTTCCCCGGCATGTTCGGCAAAGGCGCGCAAGCCCTCGCCCACAGCCGGGGGCGCGGGCAGATCAGGATTGCCCAGACTGAAGTCATAGACCTTGTCCGCGCCGTATTTGGCCTTGAGCTGGCCCCCGGCCTCGAACATCCGACGAATCCATGATGCGTGTTCCAGATAGCCCGTAACGCTGTCGGCAAGGATGGACATGGTGATCTCCTAAACAAGTTGTCATTCTGTGGGGGATTGGTTATACCGTGGAAAGGCTCTGTTTTGCAATTCCTATCGAGGGAGGACTTCATGCGGAAATTTTTTGCCGCCCGACAGGGCGTTGTGCTGACCTTTCTCTTGTCCGTCAGCGGTCTTGCGGCCTGCGGAAGCAAGGAGGAAGCGTTGCCTCCCGATGCCCAGGGCATGACCGTGGAAGTGGACTTCCGGCCAGTGCACCGCTGTTCGCGCATCTCCCCCAACATCATCGTGACCAATGCTCCCCGGGGAACCGCCTATTTTGAGGTGCGCCTGATGGAACAGGAACCCGTCGAACGCCTGCTGGGCGGCGGCACCTGGAGCCATGACGGCTCGGGCCAGATTCCCGAGGGCGGCCTGACCAAACTCTATTCCGGCCCCTGCCCCCCCGCCGGCAAGGAACGGCGCTATGTCTACGCCGTTTCCGCCATGCCCTTCGGCGGCGGGCAGCCGCTCAGCGTCCGCACGGCGGAAATCTTCGTTGAAGGCAAATAGTTCTGCGCTTGCGGCCTGCGCCTGAGCGCCGCGTCCGCCGGCATAACGTCCCTGATCATCTTGCGGGCCGCCCCGATGGGGCGGCCTTTTTTTGCGCGCATATTCTGCTGTCCCACAGCTGTTTGCTGCCCGCCTCAGCGGCGGCAGCCCGGCTCGCGTCCCACGCCGCGGGTCAGACTGTGTGATTTTTTGGACAAGCCAGACATTCTGTCCGCATTTCAAGGCAGCACATGGGCAGATTCACTTTGCACACAACCATGCAATGCACTGAATTTTCACAATAACGCGCAAAGCTCCCCAGATTGTGAAAATTGGCTCGAATATTGAAAAGGCATGGCAAACCTCCCCCCTCTACCAACAAGGAGTGCCCCCCATGCAAGAAGATCGTTTACGTCTGGAGGCCAACCTCATTTCCCGTCTGGACAGGATGCCCATGAACAAAGAAGTGCGCCTGCTCGTCGGCCTGCTCTCCCTCTGCTGGGTCATGGAAGCCTTTGACATCGGCATGATCGGCCAGGTGCTCGCCGTACTGAAGCAACTCTGGAATCTGGATCCGGAAATGGTGGGCCTGCTGGGTTCCTGCTCCACCATGGGCGTGGTCATCGGCACGGCCTCAGCGGGCTTTCTTACAGACCGTTACGGTCGCAAGCGCGTCCTGCTCTGGGGCGTGTTCATCTTCACCTTTTTCACTCTGATCGGCAGCCTCTTTGCCCATATCGGCTGGATTGTGGCCATGCGCTTCATTGCCGGTCTGGGCGCCGGGGCGGTTTTTCCCCTGCCCTATCTCATGATTTCGGAAATCGCCCCTGCGCGTTCGCGCGGAAACCTCGTCTGCATCTGCAACGCCATTCTGACTGCGGCCTATCTGCTGCCCACCCTTTGCGGCTCCTGGGCCATCCGCAGCTTTGAGCCGGAAACCGCCTGGCGGGTTCCCTTCATCGTGGGCGGCATTCCCATTTTCTGCCTCTATTTCTTCCATCGCTGGCTGCCTGAGTCCCCGCGCTGGCTCATGAAGAAGGGCCGCCACGAGGAAGTGCGGCAGCTTGTGGAACGCCTGGAACGCAGCGCAGGCGTCCCCCACGACGACAGATATATCGACGAGAACGTGCTGAACAACCTGCGGCAGGCCTCCGCCGCCACGGCAGCCGGCAGCCGTCAATGGACGCGCCTGTTCTGCTCGCCGTACCTGAGCCGCTCCCTTGTGTCATGGTCCATGTTTTCCGCCGGACTCATCACCTGGTATGTCGTGCTGGTCTATGTGCCGACCATCCTCACCAACTACGGTTTCGAGCTTGCCAATTCCGTCATCCTGGCCGGCGTGATGACCGTGCTGGGCGGCATCGGCTCCATCGTCATGGGGCCGCTGGCCGACCGCTACGGACGCAAGCCCATCTGGAGTCTCTACGTCATCATTACCATCATTGCCCTCTTCCTGCTGACCGCCACCTCTAGCATGACCGCCCTGCTGGTCATCGGGGCCTTTGTGGCCTTTTTCGGCACGGGCATCATGCCCATCTGCAAGGTCTATGTGGCCGAGCAGTACCCGACGGAACTGCGCGGGGTGGGCACGGGCTTTGGCGAGGCCGTTTCGCGCATCGTGGGCGGCGTGCTGGCCACCAATTATCTGGCCTTCTTCCTCAATCTCGGCGGCATGTCGGCCGTGTTCACCTTCATGGCCGTGGCCTTCGGCATCGCCATTGTCGCCCTCTGGATCTGGGGTCAGGAAACCGCCCGCCGCAGCGTGGATTCCACCGCTGCGGACACCACGGAGAAGTCGGCATGAATTCCGCACCCGCCAATCTGATCGAAACGGCTGCCGCCCTTCGCCGGGGCAGCCTGACCGTTCCTGACCTGCTCCACCGCTGCCGCCAGAACATCGCCCGGCTCAACGACAAGCTCAATGCCGTCATCACCCTGACGCAGGATGCGGAAAGCACGGCTCTGCGCCTTGAGGAAGAGCTGCGCGGCGGCAGGGATTACGGCCCCCTGCACGGCATTCCCCTGCTCGTGAAGGACAATATCGACGTGGAAGGCCTGCCCACGACCGTGGCCAGCCCCATCTTCGCCGCCGCGCCGGCGGCTGCGCGGGATGCCGCCGTCATCGAGGGCCTGCGCCGGGCCGGGGCCATCATACTGGGCAAGACCAACATGGATGAATTTGCCGCCCATGTCAGCGGGCGCACCTCCTGCTGGGGGCCGACGGTCAATCCCTGGCACATGTCGCGGCACTGTTCGCCGGGCGGTTCGTCCAGCGGCAGCGCCGCGGCTGTGGCGGCGGGCATGTGCTGCGCCGCCCTGGGCACGGATACCGGCGGCTCCATTCGCCTGCCCGCTGGCTGGTGCGGCTTGTTCGGCCTGCGTCCGAGCTGGGGTCTGCTGCCCATGCGGGGCATCTACCCCCGGGCGGCCAGCATGGACGTGCCGGGCCTGCTGACCGTCTCGGCCGCCGACATGCAGCTTTTGCTGCGGGCCATGCTGCAGGGGGATCCGCCAGCCGCGCCCCTGCCTGAACGTCCGCGGCTGGGCGTCATGCGGGCGCTGGTACGGCAGGAAGCCGCAAAGGCGCAAGCCGCCATTGCCGACCGCTACGAAGCGAGCATCGAACGCTGGGCGGCTCTGGGCTGCGAGGTGACGGACGTGGACTTTCCCCTGCTGGTGGAGGACGGGATCGGCGGCATTGTGGACAGCCTGCGCAGTCATGAATTCCACCGCGACGTGCGCGGGGATGTGGAAGGCAGCCCGGCCCGCAACCGCATGCACGCCATACCGGCCGCCGACTATGCGGCGGGGCGGGACATGCCCCCCGAAGTTCATGCCGCCGCCGAAACCGGACGCCGCGAACTGGGCGAGGCCACGCAGGCCTTCTTTACCCGGGAAAAGCTCTGCGCCCTGCTGCTGCCCACGGCCTTTCTGACGGCGCCGCGTCTGGATGCGCCCAATGCGACCTATCGCGAGGCGCGCTTGCTGATGAATCTTTTCAGCATGACGGGCAATCCGGTGCTGGTCTATCCGGGCGGACTCGTGGACGGCATGCCCTGCGGCATGCAGCTGGTGGGCCAACCGGGCAGCGACGCCTGCCTGCTGGAGCTGGCCGAACGGTACGAACGCCGCTATCGCCCCTTTGCCGCTCCGGAATGCTAGGCCGCACGTTCTCCCGGCCCGGAACTCTCCGGCCCGGCGGCGCTTCCCATGCAGCCAACTCCCCCAAGGCGGGTCGTGCCCTTGCGGCGCGGCCCGCCGCCCGCGTTTGCAGCTGACGGCCTGCAAAAAAGCCCCTGCGCGAACAGGGGCTTGTTGTGTCTGGTGGGTCGTGCGGGGATCGAACCTGCGACTCTCTGCTTAAAAGGCAGATACTCTACCTACTGAGTTAACGACCCATTGGATTGCTGTCTCATTTACGCCGGAACAGTCCGTCTGTCAAGCCATATGCACGGGTCAGGCGTTCTTTTCCATCTTGGCCCAGCTGTCGCGCAGGCCCACGGTGCGATTGAAGACCGCGCCCTGCGCCGTGCTGTCGGCATCCTTGCAGAAGTAGCCGAGACGCTCGAACTGCACGGTGCGCCCCACGGGCAGATCGGCCAGCGCGGGTTCCAGCATGGCCGCCGTTTCCCGGAGGGAGTCGGGATTGAGCGCATCGAGGAAGGTCTGGCCCTCGGGCATGGCATTGGGATTTTCCGCCGCGAAAAGGTGCTCGTACAGGCGCACCGTAGCGGGCAGGGCGTGGGCCGCGCTGACCCAGTGAATGGTGCCCTTGACCTTGCGCCCGTCGGGACTCTGGCCGCCGCGGCTTTGCGGATCGTAGACGCAGCGCAGTTCGGTCAGCCGGCCGGCGGCATCATATACGGCTTCGCGGCAGGTGATGAAATAGGCATAGCGCAGCCGTACTTCCGCACCCGGCGCAAGGCGGTGGTACTTCTTGGGCGGCTCCTGCCGGAAGTCGTCACGCTCGATCCACAGTTCGCGGGAAAAGGGCACCCGTCGCGTGCCATAGCTCGCGTCTTCGGGATGATAGGGCATGTCGAAACATTCTTCCTGCCCTTCGGGATAGTTTTCAATGACCACCTTCACCGGATCCAGCACGGCCATGACGCGCGCGGTATGGGCGTTGAGGTACTCACGGATGCAAAATTCCAGCAGGGAGTATTCCACCGTGGAATCGGCGCGGGCCAGCCCGATGCGGCGGCAGAAGTCGTGCAGGGCTTCGGGCGGCACGCCGCGCCGCCGCAGGCCGCAGAGGGTGGGCATGCGCGGATCGTCCCAGCCGCGCACATGGCCCTCCTGCACCAGCTGAATGAGCTTGCGCTTGGAAAGCACCGTATGGGTGAGGCTCAGGCGGGCAAATTCCAGCTGCTGGGGATGGTACAGGCCCAGGGTATCCAGCACCCAGTCGTACAATTCACGGTTGTTGACGAATTCCAGGGTGCAGAGGGAATGGGTGATGCCCTCGATGGAATCCGACAGGCAATGCGTGAAATCGTACATGGGATAGATGCACCAGGCATCGCCCGTGCGGTGATGATGCGCATGCCGGATGCGGTAGAGCGTGGGATCGCGCATGACGAGATTGGGCGAAGCCATGTCGATTTTCGCCCGCAGGACATGCTCGCCGTCGGCAAATTCCCCGGCCCGCATGCGCCGGAAGAGATCGAGATTCTCCTCCACGCTGCGGTTGCGGCAGGGACTCTCCCGCCCGGGGCGGGTGAGCGTGCCCCGGTATTCGCGGATTTCGTCGGCGCTCAGGTCATCCACATAGGCCTTGCCGAGCCGGATCAGCTCCTCGGCATAGCCATAGAGTCGTTCAAAATAGTCGGAGGCGTAAAACTCCCTGTCCTGCCAGTCGCCGCCCAGCCAGCGCACATCCTCCCGGATGGCGTCCACATATTCCGTATCTTCCTTGGTGGGATTGGTGTCGTCAAAGCGCAGGTTGCAGAGGCCGCCAAATTCGCGGGCCACGCCGAAATTCAGGCAGATGGACTTGGCATGCCCCAGATGCAGATAACCGTTGGGTTCGGGGGGGAAGCGCGTATGCACCCTGCCGTCAAAGCGACCGGAAGCATTGTCGTCCATGATGCGGGCGCGGACAAAGTCCACCCCGGCCCGGGCAGCGCCTTCGCCCTCGTCCGGGGCGTTCTGGAAAAGCGTCGTTTCGCTCATGACATTCCTCGCAGTAAATGAGGCGTCAATATACGCAAGCCCGCGCACGGGGTCAACGCATGCCCCCTGCACGACGGCGGCGAGCTTCCGCGAAAAAGCGCTTGACAGAGGCTGCGGTGCGGACTAGGGTGTTTATCGCAGTGTGATTCGTCACATGTGGAGAGGTGTCCGAGTCGGCCGAAGGAGCTCGCCTGCTAAGCGAGTATACGGGCTTAAACCTGTATCGAGGGTTCAAATCCCTCCCTCTCCGCCACTGAGGCAGTAAAGCCGGTAGGTTACAGCAAGTAGCTTACCGGCTTTTAACGAATTGGCATATAACTCTCTCTAAAGTAATTCTTTTCCGTATATAATATTATCATACAGTTATACGCGTACTATGCCGATTTTACCGTTTTGCGAAGCCAAGCTCTCAATCTTTCCCCTTAACTACACCTCTTGAGCGTTCTTTGGGCAGGAAAGAAGAAAAGGAGGCGTGTAAAACGACACGCCCCCCCTCTTTCCTCTACTACTGCTTCGGCGGGTAAACGGCCTTCACCCGTTCTCCCGCAACCGAAAGCACACGAGGGGATCACTGTTGGCTTTGTACGGCAATGAGCGCAGGCAAACCACGTTTCTTCGTGCTCCTCGTCATCGCCGGTCACGAGCGCGTACTGGCCGCGCCACGGCGTTCTGTCGCCAACACGCATGGATATGGCTTTATTCATGGCTTGGAAGACTTGCCGCTCAACGCACTGGGTAAGAGATTCAGCTTCAATGTTGTCGGGGTTGTCGAGAAGGTACAAACACATTTCTTTCGTGTAAGACATAAATAACTCCTGTCTTATAATAAACGAAAAGCCCCCTGCGTGAGTGCAGAGGGCTTGAGCCGAAAGCCATTTTTCGGCTTTATATTATTATATCATATTTTATAAAAAGTCAATATAGACTATTTTGTTTTGTAATC
>NHCFC04200__coassemble_387_pt1 | contig 76183 bp, 69 predicted proteins | sample NHCFC04200__metabat2_low_PE_055 | metagenome-assembled genome bin NHCFC04200
TGGTCGCCATTCCGTTGTGATTGATATACATAACATTCCTCCATGAATGTCTGTATGGGAGTTGATACGCGCTTGCATCCGTGCAAGCAGAGCCTGATACCTAGTTTATCGTCCCCTTCAGGCAGGCCATTAGGGGAAAAAATTTTTTTTGCCAAAAAAGTGCGGCCCGCGGGGCGGGCCGCACGTGCCGGCATGAATGGCGGCTAGAGGGAAGCGCCCACCAGACGCAGCAGGCGCATGAGCTGGTTGGTGAAGCCCGCTTCGTTGTCATACCAGATGATGAGCTTGAGCAGGGTGCCGTCCATGACCTGGGTGCTGAGGGAATCCACCACGCCGCCGTGCGTATCGGCCTTGAAGTCGATGGAGACCAGCGGTTCGTCGCAGTAGCCGAGGTTTTCCTTGAGCGCGCCTTCGCAGGCGGCCTTGAGGGCGGCGTTCACGTCTTCGGCGGTGGCGCTCTTTTCCAGCTCGCAGGTCAGGTCGACCAGCGAGATGTCAGGCGTGGGCACGCGTACGGCCATGCCGTCCAGTTTGCCCTTGAGGGCGGGAATCACCAGGGCCGTGGCCTTGGCCGCGCCGGTGGAGGTGGGAATCATGGATACGGCGGCGGCGCGGGCGCGGCGCAGATCCTTGTGCGAGCCGTCCAGGATGCGCTGGCTCATGGTGTAGGAATGGATGGTGGTCATCAGGCCGTGCTTGATGCCGAAGACGTCGTTGATGACCTTGGCCGCCGGAGCCAGGCAGTTGGTGGTGCAGGAGGCGGCGGAAATGACGCTGTGGGCCGCGGCGTCATACACATTGTCGTTGACGCCCATGACGATGGTGGCGTCGGCTTCCTTGCAGGGGGCGGAAACCACGATCTTTTTGGCGCCGCATTCCAGATGCTTGGCCGCGTCGTCGCGCTTCTTGGCCGTGCCGGTGGTGTCCACCACCAGCTCGGTGCCCAGTTCCTTCCACTGCCATTCCCCGGCCTTGCAGCGGGTCACGGCGATATGACGCCCGTTGACGATGATGCCGTTGTCGTCATGGCTCACCGTGCCGGCAAAGGTGCCATACACGGAGTCGTATTTGAAGAGATGGGCCAGCGAGGCATTGTCCGCGCGGGCATTGATGGCGGTGATGACCACATCCTGCGAATCCGCCATGATGCGCAGCAGGTAGCGACCGATGCGACCAAAACCATTGATACCAAGTTTGACGGCCATGAAACACTCCTTGAAAGGTGGGATAAAAGGGACGGGATCTAGGCTTTGCCGGACGATCCCATGACGTTGCGAATCTTGTGCGCGACCATGTTTTTCACGGCCTCGCGGGCGGGCTTGAGGTAGGCGCGGGGATCAAAGTCCTCGGGATGCTCCACAAAATGCTTGCGGATGGAGGCCGTCAGGGCCAGACGGATGTCCGTATCCACATTGATCTTGCATACGCCCAGGGAGGCGGCGCGGCGCAGCATGTCTTCCGGCACGCCCCTGGCCCCGCCGACCTTGCCGCCGTACTGGTTGCAGGCTTCCACAAATTCCTGCGGCACGCTGGAGGCGCCGTGCAGCACCAGCGGATATTCCGGCAGCCGGCGGCTGATTTCCTCGAGGCGGTCAAAGTCCAGCCTGGCTTCGCCCTTGAATTTGTAGGCCCCGTGGCTGGTGCCGATGGCAATGGCCAGCGAGTCGCAGCCGGTGCGCTCCACAAAGTCCACGGCCTGCGCGGGGTCGGTGTAGACATGCTCGGCGGAGCTGACGTGTTCCTCCACACCGGCCAGTTTGCCCAGTTCGGCTTCCACCCAGACGCCGCGGGCGTGGGCATAGTCCACGACCTTTTGGGTCAGGGCCACGTTTTCCTCGTAGGGCAGGTGCGAACCGTCGATCATCACGGAGGTGAAGCCGCCGTCGATGCAGGCCGCGCACATGTCGAAATCCGGCCCGTGGTCAAGATGCACCACCACCGGCACTTCCGGATCCTCGGCCAGCGCGGCTTCCACGAGCTTCATGATGTAGGTCTGCCCGGCGTATTTGCGCGCACCGGCAGATACCTGCAGAATGACAGGGGATTTTTCCGCGGAAGCGGCCTGCATGATGCCCTGGACAATTTCCATGTTGTTGACGTTGAACGCCCCCACGGCGTAGTGCCCCGCGTAGGCGGCGGCAAACATTTCCTTCGGCCCGATAAGCGGCATGATTTCCTCCTGAAAGGGTATATGGCTCGACATGGTCAACGCCCATGTCCGACACTTTTCTATAATGACAACATACCATGATTGTAAAAAAAAGAAAATCCCCGCCGGCAGCGGGCGACCGGGGTGTGCGCCGCACGCCGCCACGGACTCAGGCGGATGCGTCTGAGGCCGCATGAAAAACGGGGCAGGGCATCAGCCAAGCGCCATTCCGGCGGCTGCGGGATCCGGCAGCGCGTGTTGATCGGTCAGGGCGGCAAAGGCCCGTTCCGCATGGTAGCTGCTGCGAACCAGCGGCGCGGAAAAGACGAAGGGGATGCCCATCGCCTGTCCCTTGCGGGCATAGTCGGCAAAGACGTCGGGATGGACATAGCGAACCACCGGGGGATGCTGCCGCGAGGGACGCATGTACTGGCCGATGGTCACCATGTCGCAGCCGGCGGCGGCGAGGTCTTCCAGCACGCCGAGCACCTCGTCGTCCGTTTCGCCCAGACCGACCATGAGTCCGCTCTTGCTCACCTGCCCGGCAGCCTTGACCCGTTGCAGCAGCTCAAGGCTCTGCCGGTAGGCCGCCTGTGGCCGGATGCGGGCATACAGGGAGGGGGCGGTTTCCACATTGTGATTGATGATGTGGGGAGCGGCGGCCAGGACGGTTTGCAGGGCGGATTCGCTGCCCTGAAAATCCGGGATGAGGACTTCAATGGTGGGGCAGGGCTGACAACTGAGGCGAATGGCCCTGATGGTTTCGGCAAAATGGGCGGAGCCGCCGTCCGGCAGGTCGTCGCGGGTGACGGAGGTCACCACGACATGGCGCAGGCCCAGTGCCGCGGCTGCCCTGCCCACGCGGGCGGGTTCGCCGGGATCGGGCGCCAGCACCGTGCCGCCGCCGATGTTGCAGAAGGCGCAGCTGCGGGTGCAGGTATTGCCGAGGATAAGGAACGTCGCCGTGTTGCGGGAATAGCACTCGAACATGTTGGGGCATTTGGCGCTTTGGCAGACGGTATGCAATCCCAGCTCCCGCACCAGTGCGCCCGTGGCCCCGTAGGAGGGCTTACTGGGCAGCTTGACGCGCAGCCACGGGGGGATGCGCAATGAGGTTCCGGAATTCTCTGACACAGACATCTTTGACCTCCTGCAGGGAAAGTGCGTCGTCGTTGCCTTCCCGGCTCAGGGATGTGGGGCGTGCGTCGGAAAGACCGCACAGGGTAATGGCCTGAAACAGGGAAAGATCGCGCCCCACGTTGAGGGCGAAACCGTGGAATGTCACCCAGCGCCGTACGCCAAGGCCGATGGAACACAGTTTCCCGTGTCCGATCCAGACGCCGGGAAAGCCGGGACGGCGGTCGGCCGTTACGCCGAAGGCCGCCGCCGTGCGCATGACGGTTTCTTCCAGCAGATGGACAAAACCGCGCAGGCCGCCGCTTTGCCTGCCGATGCGGACAATGGGATAGCCCACAAGCTGGCCGGGGAAATGGCAGGTGATGTTGCCGCCCCGCTCAGTCTGCACCAGTTCGATGCCGCGTCGGGCCAGCTCGTCCTCACCGAGATGCAGATGCTCACGACCGCCGTTTCGGCCAAGGGTGATGACCGGCGGGTGTTCCACCAGAAAAAGCGTATCTTCCGCCCCCCGCCGTACCTCCTCGTGCCGCGCCAGCTGGATGTCCAGCGCCTGTCCGTACGGCATTCTGCCGAGATCGATAATGGCAACCATAGCTCTCCTGACGGTCTGCTGCGTTCGCCGGCATGGCCGATCCGGTCATGCTTCCGTAACCATGCCGTCCCTTCGCCTGATTGGCGCAGCAAGGCCGCAAGGAGCGGGAGAGGCATCATGGCTGTGATGCCCAAAACGGCAACATGCGGAAAACGCCGGGTTTCGCTGTTGATGGTTTCCGGCGCGTGCGCATCCCGGATGAGCCGGCAACCACTTCACCCTGCCTGCAGTTCGTTGCGGGATGCCCTCATCCTGTGGGCAACAGACTCGGTTGCCATGCCTTCCCCCATGCGGCGGGCGTTGAAAGCATGGGAAACGGCACGCCGAACGTGCGCCATGTCCGGCAGCATTGCCTCTTGTTCCGTTGCCGCCCTGGCCGGATAAGAAAAAACCGGGGAAGAGACAGGGACACGAGGCAACCCTGCCTCCAAAGGCAAGCGGAGCGTGTACGGCCTGTTTGCATTATCTGGTGAAATTGTTTGTAAAATTTGTGCCGACAGACCCTAGTCAATGGGGGAAGGGAAATACTTGCGCATGAGCCGCTCGTATTCTCCCGAGGTGCGCAGGGCGGCAATGCCCGCATTGATCTCGTTCACCAGGGTGGAGGAACGGCGGTTCACGGCCACGCAGGCCGGTTCGACCGCCTCCTGCGGCGGCGTATCCGCGTCAAGAACGGCAAAGCCCGCACCGTCAGCGGATTCAAGAAATTGGTTGGCCGTGATCTCGTCCATGAACAGCACATCCACCCGGCCCAGCACAAGGGCATCCAGCAGGCTTTGCAGGGATTCAAAGCCGAGAATCTTCGCATTGTCCTTCCAGCGATCCTGCAGCAGCTGATACTGTACGGAATTGTACAGGGCCGCCAGTTTTCCGCCCTGCAGCGCCTCCCGGGAAAGGGACTGCCCGGCCTTGCCGACATAGCGGGAGCGGGAATGGTAATATGGCTCGGAAAACAGCATGATGCGCTGCCGCTCCTCCGAGATGCCCAGACCGGCCACGGCCATGTCCAGCGAAAGGTCGGTGAGCTTGTCCACGATGGTGTTGAGCGGCAGGGGCGTCAGGCGGCAGCGCCGGCCCATCTGGCGGCACAGGGCCTGGGCGATGTCCACATCAAAGCCCGTCATGCGGCCTTCCGCATCCTGCATGGAGAAAGGAGGATAATACTGGAGGATGCCCACATTCAGGGTGTCGTCGGCATGGGCGGCAGGCGCGCCGGTCAGCAGGCAGAGACACAGCAGGCAGGCTGCCGTGAGGAGCCTCCGAAAGGGAAGATGTTTCCGCATGGCGTGGGATCCTTGCGTTTTTGATTGTCATGCACGGCGAAAGCGCTCCCCGGCGGGGGCGTCCTGACGGCAAGGAGGAACGTTTTGGAGGGTAGCACAGCGTATCCGCCTGCCGCAAGGGCAATGCCGCGCGCCCGTCGCCGGTCAGGCCTGCTCCAGCATGCCGCTCAGGGCCGCCATGCCCTCGTGATCGGTAAACTCGAAACGCAGCGGCGTCACCGTAATGTAGCCACGATTGAGCAAATCCTTGTCCGAACCGGCATTGATGGTCTGGGGCGGAATTTCCCCCACCAGCCACCAGTACGGCGCGCCGCGCGGATCCGTGCGTTCCAGATAGGCATTTTTCCAGACCGCGCTGGTCTGCGGGCAGACGCGCAGGCCCTTGGCCTTGCTCAGCGGGCCGCGCGGATAATTGACGTTGATCACCCGCCGGGGCGCAAGGCGCTGCCAGTCGATGCGCGCCGCCAGCGCCACCGCGTGCCGGGCCTGCGGCAGCAGATCGTCATCTTCCGAAGCCACATCGCAGGAAACGGCCAGCGTGGGCAGTTCCTCGTGGGCCGCCTCCGTGGCCGCGCCCACCGTGCCGGAATAAAGGATGTCCGGCCCCACATTGGCCCCGGCATTGATGCCGGACATGACCAGCTGCGGTCGCCGGGGCAGCAGACAGGCAAGGCCCAGCTTCACGCAGTCCGTGGGCGTGCCGTAGAGGCCCGTGCCCCTGAAGTCCCCGTCCTCCACCTGCACGGCGCGCAGCGGTTCAAACACGGTCAGGGAATGCCCCACCCCGGACTGCTGGCGCATGGGGGCCACCACATGCACGCTGTGTCCGGCTTCGCGCAGGGCCGCGTACAGGGCGCGCAGGCCCGGCGCGCGGATGCCGTCGTCATTGGTCAAGAGAACATCCATTTGACAATCCCCCGGAAACAAGGAAATGTTGGGCAGGATACCCGTCGCAACGGGCCAGCAAGGTCACTATATGGAAAAAGGTCATTACGTCAAAGATCTCACGCCCCCCTGCGAGGCGCGGGGCGTATTTGCCGTGGCGCAGGCCATGTTGGGCCAGTCGCGCAACGGCCCGTACTGGCGGCTTGTCCTCAGCGACGCCAGCGGCATGCTGGAAGCCAAGATCTGGTCGCCCCTCAGCGGCGAATTTTCCGAGATCCCCACCGGCGCGCTGGCCGAGGTGCGGGGGCGCGTGGCCCTGTTCCGCGATCAGCCGCAGCTGAGTCTTGAGGCCTTTCGCCTGTTGCCGCTGGAGGAATGCGCCGCCCTGTCCCTGGCCGACTTTGTGCCCGCCAGCCCGTATGATCCCGACGACATGCTGGCCGAACTCCATGCCCTGGCGGAACAGGAGTTCACCCACAAGCCGTGGCGCAAGTTCGTGCGGGCCGTGCTCAACGACGCGGAACTGGCGCCCGCCTTCCGGGTCTGCCCGGCGGCCAAGAGCGTGCACCACGCCTATGCGGGCGGCCTGCTGGAACACAGCCTCGGCGTGTTCAGGCTCTGCCGCCGCCTTGCCGACCAGTATCCCGAACTGGACAGGCAGACCCTGCTGGCCGGGGCGCTCTTTCACGACATCGGCAAGATTCGGGAATTTTCCGGCGGGCTGGTCAACGACTATACCGACGAGGGCCGCCTCATCGGCCATCTGGAACTGGGCATCGAAATGCTGGAACCCTTCTGGCGCAAGGCCGGGCTGGAGCCGGGGCTTGTGCGGCATCTCAAGCATCTCATCCTGAGCCACCACGGAGAACCGGAATACGGCGCCGTGCGCCTGCCCCAGACCGCCGAAGCCCTTGTCCTGCATTATGCGGACAATATCGACGCCAAGATGGCCCAGTGCCGCAGTCTCTTTGCCGCGCTGGAAGGCGACGAAGGCTGGACGCCCTACCAGAACACCCTTAGCCGTGCCCTTTTCCGGGGGCCGCGCACCCCCCAAACGCCCGTGCCCCGGAAGGAACCGCGCAAGCCCCGCTCCCGTCCCTCGGACGACAACCTTCTTTCCCTGCTGTGAGGCTGTCATGTTCATCACCGTTGAAGGCATTGAAGGCTCCGGCAAGTCCACGGCCCTGACCCTGCTCTCGCAGGAAATGGAGCGGCGCGGCTTTGACGTGCTCCTCACCCGTGAACCCGGCGGCTGCGGTCTGGGCCGGGCCATCCGGCCCATTGTGCTGGACGCCCGTACCCGCAGCCTCAACATGCGGGCGGAACTCTATCTCTTTCTTGCCGATCGCGCCCAGCATGTGGGCGAGGTCATCCGCCCCGCACTGGAGGCCGGACAAATCGTCCTCTGTGATCGCTACACCGATTCCACCCTTGCCTATCAGGGCTACGGGCGCGGCCTTGATCCGGAAAAGTTGCGCCATATCAATGACATGGCCACAGGCGGCCTGACGCCCGACCTGACCCTGCTCATGGATCTGCCCGTGACCGTCGGCCTGGAACGCGCCGGCCTGCGCAACCAGCGGCAGGGCACCATCCTTTCCGAAGGCCGCTTTGACGCCGAAAGCGTGGACTTTCACGAGCGGGTGCGGCAGGGCTATCTGGCCCTTGCCGAGGAGGAGCCGCAACGCTTTGCCCGCATCAATGCCGAGCAACGCCCGGAAGATGTGCTCCTGCAATGCCTTTCTGCCGTTGAGGTCTACCTCGGCCGGAGCGGGCGCGGGCTGGAAGCCTGATCCCCCGCCCTCGCGCAAACCGCCACGGAGGAACTCCCATGCCCGAAATCTATACCCTTGCCCTTGTCGATAACCGCCGCCCGGCCTTCCTCCCTCGCGAGGACGCCCCACTGCTGCGGGCGCTGAACGCCGGGGAACTGCCTGACGGTTACGCCCCGGTCGCCCGTCTGGGCGATCCCGATCTGCTCCATTGCGTGGTCTGCCGCTGCGCAGGCGGCCCGGGCGGCTGCTTCCTGCTGGAGGACGGCAGCGGGCCGCTCATGGCCGTGGTGGCCGAAAGCAACCTTGCCTACACGTTGGGGCTGGGCCGCTTTGGCCGGCTGGTCTCAGATGCCCGCTACGCGGCGGACATCTTTGAAAACGGGGGCGATGATGACGAGCTTTAGCGCTGCCCGCCGGCTGGGCGTCGTCTTTTTTCCGGCCTTTGACTGGGCCATCTCCCCCACCCATCCCGAACGCGAGGAGCGTCTGCTCTACACGCGCGACCAGCTGCTGGAGGAGGGCCTTTTCGATATTCCCGGCATCACCGAACACCGCCTCGACATGGCCAGCCACGCCCAGCTGGCCCGCGTCCACTTCTGTCTGCCCTCCGTGCCCGCCGTCTGCACCGATTCCCACCTTGCCTCGGCGGGCGGGGCCATTACCGCCGCCCGGCTGGTCATGGAAAAAAAGGAGGACAAGGCCTTTGCCCTCGTGCGTCCGCCCGGCCATCACGCCATGCGCGTGGTGCACGGCAATCGCGGCTTCTGCAATATCAACAACGAAGCCGTCATGGTGGAATATATCCGCGATCACTACCCCCATCCCGATGGCCGCCCCCTGCGCATCGCCATCGTGGATACCGATGTGCATCACGGCGACGGCTCGCAGGACATCTTCTGGAACGATCCGCACACCCTTTTCATTTCCCTGCATCAGGACGGCCGCACCCTCTATCCCGGTTCCGGCTTTCTGGACGAATGCGGCGGCCCTGCCGCCCTCGGCCGCACCATCAACATCCCCCTGCCGCCTGAAACCGCGGATGCCGGCTACCTCCACGCCATCCGCCACGCCGTCCTGCCCATTCTTGAGGAATTCAAGCCCGATCTTGTCATCAATTCCGCCGGGCAGGACAATCACTTCACGGATCCGCTGGCCAATATGAAGCTCTCCGCGCAGGGCTATGCCGCCCTGAACGCCGCCCTCAATCCCCACATCGCCGTGCTGGAAGGGGGCTACGCCATCCGCGGTGCGCTGCCCTATGTCAACATGGGCATCTGCCTCGCCCTCGCCGGACTGCCCGCCGACGACATCCGCGAACCCCAATGGTCGCCGCAAAGCGAGCGCCAGAGTCCGCGCGTCACCGAATATATCGCCCGCCTCTGCGATACCGTCGTGGATCGCTACCGCCATCCCCCCGCCACCCCCGATGAAGGTGCGGAAGAACGCCGCGCCGACGGTCGCTGGTGGAGCCGGAGCAAGCATATTTTCTATGATACCGACATGCTGCGCGAACAGCAGCGCGAAAGCTGGCGCCTCTGCCCCCATTGCAGCGGACTGGGGCGCATCGAAACCAGCTCCGAGCGCGTGCGCCGCTCCCTCTGCCTCCTCCTGCCCCGCCAGGCCTGCGAGCACTGCCGCCGCGTCGCTGAAAACGAGGCCGAAACCGCCCGTCAGAGCGGGCGCTACGCCCATGTGCTGCTGCTCGATCAGGATGCGGTGGAAGCGTAGGCCGAGAGGGGTTCCCCTTCCCCCCCCCCAGCCCCTCCCCAGCGCGCTTTACTGCCTTCATGTTGCGGCGTCGTACCGCACGGGCTTTCCGTTATTGCTGATTGCCGTGCCATGCGGAAAGAGGAGAGTCAGTCCTGCCCCGCGCCCGCCATTCTGCGTGCTGCCGTAAGCGCGTCATGGCACGGAGGAGAGAAGCTCCGACGCCGCCCGGACGCTCGTCCCGCGTGCGGGACAGCGGAAGGACGATGCCATATGATGCGCGACAGCAAAAAGAGGCAGGCTGCGCCTGAGGGGGCACACTTCCCGCAAGCAATGGCTGCCCCAGGGCGGGGTAGGGGATTGACGGGGGCAGGTGGAAGCCCCCAAGGGTTAGGGGCTGCCAAGTCCCTGCCCCCTGCCGCAGCTCTGCTATTGATGCCCGTAGCTTCCTTCGTGCAACGGGCACGGCCCTGCGGGCCGAAGCCGCCATCCAGCGAAAGAAAAAAGAAGAAAGCCCAAGGCCGCCACAGGCCCCGCCGGGGGACGGGAGAGATACGCGACGCCCTGCCGGGTCACGGGGTAAGGCATTGATCCTGTAACGTTTTTGGGAAAGGAGGGGTTCGGGGAGGAAGAACCTTTTGTTCACAAAAGGTTTTCCTCCCCGAAAAGAACCACCTGCTTTTTTGCATTTTCAATGGTAATCCAAGGCCGCCGCAGGCCCCTCCGGCGAAAAAACATCCCACCGTGATGCTGCCGACTTTACCTTATGGCCGCTTCAGGCTATGTGAACGGCAGCGGGGGGAGCGCAGCGGCGCAACCCGTTTCTGGATCTGGCCCGTGGGGCCGTTACCGCAAAAGGAGAGATCATGGCGGACATTTTGATCATCGGCGCCGGGGGCGTCGGCAGCGTCGTGGCGCACAAGGTGGCGCAGGCGGCCAAGGCTGAGGGCGTTTTCGGCAAGATCACCCTTGCCAGCCGTACCAAGTCGCGTTGTGACGACATTGCCGCGTCGGTCAAGAACCGTTTGGGCGTGGACATTGCCACGGCGCAGGTGGACGCCGACAATGTGCCCGAACTGTGCAGCCTCATCCGTGAGGTGAAACCGGAGCTGGTGTGCAATATTGCCCTGCCGTATCAGGATTTGCACATCATGGATGCCTGCCTCGAGTGCGGCGTGCACTATATGGACACGGCCAATTATGAGCCGCTGGACACGGCGAAATTTGAATACAAGTGGCAGTGGGCCTATCAGGATCGCTTCCGCGAGGCGGGCCTGACCGCCCTGCTGGGTTCGGGCTTTGACCCCGGGGTGACCAACGTCTTTGCGGCCTGGGTGATGAAGCACAAGCTGGATGAAGTGCATGTGCTGGACATCATCGACTGCAACGCCGGCGATCACGGCCAGCCCTTTGCCACCAATTTCAATCCCGAGATCAATATCCGCGAGGTGACGGCACGCGGCCGTTACTGGGAACGCGGCGAATGGGTGGAGACTGATCCGCTGGCCTGGAGCATGACCTACGATTTCCCGGACAATATCGGGCCGAAAAAATGCTTCCTCATGTACCATGAGGAGCTGGAATCGCTGGTGCAAAATCTCAAGGGCATCAAGCGGGCGCGCTTCTGGATGACCTTCTCCGAGAATTATCTGAACCACCTCAAGGTGCTGGGCAATGTGGGCATGACGCGCATCGATCCCGTGAAGTACAACGGCATGGACATCGTGCCCATCCAGTTCCTCAGCAAGCTCTTGCCCGACCCGGCCTCGCTCGGCCCGCTGACCAAGGGCAAAACCTGCATCGGCGACGTGATGCGCGGCCTGAAGGACGGCAAGGAAAAGGCCGTCTATATCTATAATATCTGCGATCACGAGGCATGTTATCGCGAGGTGGGGTCGCAGGCCATTTCCTATACCACCGGCGTGCCCGCCATGATCGGGGCGAAGATGATCGTCACCGGCCAGTGGCGCAAGCCCGGGGTCTGGAACATGGAGCAGTTCGATCCCGATCCCTTCATGGCCGACCTCAATGTCTACGGCCTGCCGTGGCAGTGCGTGGACGTGGACTAGCGTGCCTGTTGTGTTGAAATCAAAGGGAGGGGCGATGCCGTCCCTCCCTTTTTCGCGTGTTTTCTTCTGTCATGCCGGGAGCTGCCCATGAATCATCTCTTTCCTCTGCTTGATCCGGCCCGTGTCCCCTCGCCCTGCTTTGTGCTGGACGAAGCCCGCCTGCTGGCCAATGCCGCCATTTTGCAAACGGTGCAGGCGCGTACCCCGGCCCGCATCCTGCTGGCCCTCAAGGGCTATGCGGCCTGGGCCACCTTTCCGCTGCTCAGCCGGGATGCGGCCAAGGGCGGTCGCGGCCCGCTCCACGGCACCTGCGCCAGCTCCGTGGACGAGGCCCGCCTCGGGCGGGAGGAATTTGGCGGCGAGGTGCACGCCTTTGCCGCAGGCTGGTCGGACGCGGACATGGACGAACTGTTGCCGCTGGCCGATCACATCGTGTTCAACTCGCTGGCCCAGTGGGAACATTTCCGGCCGCGCGTGGCGGCCTACTGTGCGGCCAGCGGGCGGCGCATCGACTGCGGGCTGCGGATCAATCCCGAGCATTCCGAAGGGGCGGTGGCCATCTACAATCCCTGCTCGCCGGGATCGCGTCTGGGCATCCGGCCGCGCCACATGCCCGAACGCCTGCCCGACGGCATCAGCGGCCTGCATTTTCACACCCTCTGCGAACAGGGAGCCGATGCCCTCGACCGCACCCTGCACGCCGTGGAACGCCACTTTGGCGCGCAGCTCGCGCAATGCCGCTGGATCAATTTCGGCGGCGGGCACCATATCACCCGCGAAGATTACGACATCGACCTGCTGTGCGCCTGCATCACGCGCATGGCCAATCGCTACGGCGCGCAAATCTATCTGGAACCCGGCGAGGCCGTGGCCCTTGACGCGGGTTGGCTGACGGCCACGGTGCTGGATGTGGTGGAAGCGGACATGCCCATTGCCATTCTGGATACTTCGGCGGCCTGTCACATGCCCGACGTACTGGAAATGCCCTACCGGCCCCGCGTGCTGGCCGTGGAGGACGGCCGCCTTGCCTGCGCCGGCGAAGCCGGCGAAAAGCACTGGACGTGCCGTCTGGCGGGCAAGTCCTGTCTGGCCGGGGACGTCATCGGCGAATACAGCTTTGCCGCGCCCCTTGCCGTGGGACAGCGCCTCATCTTCTGCGATATGGCCATTTACAGCATGGTCAAGACCACGACGTTCAACGGCCTGCGCCTGCCCGGCATCGGCCTGCTTCAGGCGGACGGCGCCTTCCGCCTGCTCCATGCCTTCGGCTACGAGGACTTCCGCAACCGTCTGTCGTAAGCCCTTTCAGAGCCGCATGGCCGTTCCATGTGAAACACGGCGGGCGAAAAGCCTCCTCCCGGGGCAGGGCGCGGCGTGATTGGCGCGCACGGTTCAGGGCCTGATGGGGCTGTGGCCGGGGCTGCCCCTGATGTCGCGGCGGCTGGCCTCTGGACAGGCAAGGTTGGGGAGACTGAGATTCGGGGAGGGGAACCTGCTGTGCACAGCAGGTTCCCCTCCCCGAAAAAATGCGCAACGGCGTCTTACTGGAAGAGAATCAGGGCGATGAATTCGAGATCTTCGCTGCCGCTGTTGAGCAGGCCGTGGGATTCGCCGTCCGGGCAGACCGTGACGTCGCCGGCGGTCACGGTGCATTCCGTGCCGTTGTCGTCGTAGGTGCCCTGGCCTTTGAGGATGTAATACACCTCAAATTCCCCGTGATGGGTATGCTTGCCCACGGCACAGCCGGGCGCAAGGGTCACATGGTTGAACAGGCGGCCCTTGGCGGCGAACTCGCCTTCATTGAGGATTTGCAGGGCGTGGCCCAGTCCGGGGCCGCCGAACATGCTGCGTTCCACCGTGGTGGCATCTGCTTTGCGACGAATCATGTTTCCTCCTTGCGGCAGGGCCGCTGGTGATGGGGTGAACGGCGCGTAGCGCCGGGGGGATCAGGCCTTGGATTCCGGTGCGGCGGACGCGGTTCGCCGGGCGCTGCCGGGGCGCGGCTTGCGCAGCACGGGGGGCTTCGGGTTGCGGCGTGGCGGCAGATCGCGGGGGGTCATGGCCCGGGGCGGCATCTGCTTCACATGAACATCCAGTTGCGGGAAGGCCACCTCGATATTGTGGGCGCGGAATTCGCGTTCCATGCTCAGGCGAATATCTGAGGAGGTGGACACGCCCACGTCATAATCCTGCACCCAGAAACGCAGGGCGAAATTCAGGGTGCTGTCGCCGAAGGCGGTAAAGAGCACCGCCGGTTCGGGGTACTTGAGGATGCTCGGGTGGTTGCGGGCAATGTCGCGCATGATGCTCATGACGAGTTCGGTGCTGGTGCCGTAGGCCACGCCCACATCCACCTGCAGGCGCACGGAGCGGCTGTTGCGCGTCCAGTTGATCAGGCGGCTGGAGACGAATTCCGAATTGGGCACATAGATGATGGCATTGTCATAGGTTTCGACGATGGTGGCGCGCACGCTGATCTTGCGTACGCGGCCGGTGGTGTTGCCCACTTCCACCACGTCGCCCACCTGCATGGTGCGGCTGAAGATGAGGATGAGTCCGGAGAGGAAGTTGTTGATGATGGTCTGCATGCCGAAACCGATACCGACGGACAGACCGCCGGCCACCATGGCGAGGTTGCTGAGTTCCATGCCCAGCGCCCGCAGCATGAACAGGCCGAAGAAGGCCCAGAGGGTATAGGTCACGCCGGTTTGCAGGGGCTGAATGAGGGAGGCGTCGATGCTCATGCCCTTTTCGGGCAGATGTCCGAGAAAGCGGCAGGCCATGCGCACGGCGGTGCGGGTGATGAAGAACATGCTGATGATCAGCAATACCTGCACGATATTGAAGCGCGTGCTGCCCACATCCACGCCCTGCAGAACGTAGTCCCGCAACAGGTAGAAGCCGCCGGGCAGGGTGATGACCCAGAGGGCGATGCTGCAGCTGGCCAGCACGAGCACAAGCGGCGCGGCCAGTGCCAGCAGAACGCTGGTCAGGGCGGCGGTGCCGCCTTCCTTGTTGAGCTGGGCATTGATGCGGTTGATGAGCGACATGCTGCCCATGCCCAGCTGCACGGCCAGGGACAGGGAGGCATAGAGCAGGTACAGGGCCATGCTGTAGATGTGCAGGCCCAGCAGGGCGAGGATGAGCACAATCCAGAGGGCGACCGGCAAGCCGGAACAGACCGAGGATTCCAGCTGCATGGGGCCGAAGTCGGTATCAAAGCGCCGCTTGCGCTGCACGATCATGTAGAGAATGATGGACAGAATCCAGGCCACCACGGCCACGGCGCGCGGCAGGGGCACATACAGCAGGATGTAGGCGGCAAAGGTCAGGGGGATGAGCCGCCAGAAGGGGGACGGTTCGGCCGGGACTTCGGTATGGCGCAGGCGTCGCAGATCCCAGGCCAGAAAGACGAGCGCCACGATGATGTTGAGATTGCCCACAGCCAGAAAGAGGCGGAAGGTCTCGTCCGTGGCGGAAAGGGATGCGGTGATGAAGCAGAGGCCCAGCAGCAGCCACGGCACGCTGATGTGAACAAGGTGGCGCATGGTCATATCGGTGCGGCAGCTCGTGCAGCGACGCCGCAACAGCACGGCAATGAGCGCGCTGAAGGCCAGACTGAGGAAGAAGCGCAGGGCGACGCTTTTCCATTGTTCGTTGGTGGTGGGCAGCTCCACGGGCAGGCGCAGTTGCACTCCTTGGGTAAACAGTTGCAGCTGTCGCGCCACCTGCGTCCAGGTGGAGGGGCTGAGATAGGGGACGGCGCCGCTCAGGTAGTAGCTTTTCCAGAGGCCGGGCAGGAGGGTATTGATGTCCTTTTGCGCGGCCTGCAGATCCTGCAGCAGATCCTGGGCCGGCGCGAGGGCGGTGTCATAGCGTTTGAGCAGATTTTCCAGCCGGGTGCGGGCCTGCCGGATATCGCGGGCATAGCCCTTGATTTCCGGGCCGGCGTTCTGGGTGTCGTCAGGCAGGGAGGCGGAAAGCGTGCGTGTGCGTTCCAGCGTGGCCTGAATCTGTGCGCGATCCTGAAGCGGCTTTTCCAGCAGGGATTGCACGCGGCGATAGGTCAGGCCCAGCCGGCGATCCACGGCCTCCAGGGCATTGGGCCATTTTTTGAAAGTATTGGCCAGCACGAGCAGGCGGCGGGCCTCGTTTTCCTCGCTGACGGACAGGCTGGCGATCTGCCCGGAAAAGTCGGCATCCTTCTGGCGCACTTCGCTGATGACGCGGGCCAGATAGTCACGCTGGCCCGCCCAGACGTCTTTCCAGGGATCGGGCGCAGGCTTGTCGTTTTCTTCCTTCTTTTCCGCCGGGTCGTCGCTGCCCGGGGCGGCTGCGGCGGCCTGGGCAGCCAGCGGTTCGACATCGGCAGCCCGCCCCTCAGCGGGACAGAGGCAGGTCAGCAGGGCGCAGAGCGCAAGGACGCTGAAGCATGACAAGGCAAAACGGGACATATCTTCCTCCGCCGCATATGCGGCCTGGACTTGACGGCTGAATGCGCGGCAGGACTCGCGCGGTACGCTTTCCTGCCGGTTGCCTGCGCCCGCCGGCGGCTCCGTCGGAGCAGGCTGCCGGGCAGCGGCGGCGCGGGGGATGCCCCTTCCGCCGCCGGGCAAACGGCGCGGGCCGCACGCAGGGACAAGGGGAGACTACGCCAAGAATTTCGCCTTGAAAAGGGCATTCATGCGCTGGTCGTCCGGGGGCCGCTTTACAAGAGCCGGGGGGAACGGCATAGTCGGATGCATGTCCGATGCGATGAGCGATGTTTCCCCCTGCCGCGCCTCCGGCCCGGAGGTCGTGCTGAGCCGGCCCGTGCTGGCCCTCGAGCGTTGCGCGTGCTATGCCGGGGTGCCGTCGCTACTGCCCGAGCTGCTGGATGCCTGCGCCGGGGAAGGGCCGCTGGCGGGCCTGCGCGGCAAACGTGTGCTGCTCAAGCCCAATCTGGTAACGGCCAGACCGCTGGCCTGCAGCGAGCCGGTGGTGGTGGCCGCGGCCTGCCGCTGGCTGCTGGATCAGGGCGCGCGGGTGCGGGTGGCGGATTCGCCGGGCTTCGGCACGGCGCAGGCTGTGGCCCGCAAGACGGGCCTCGACGAGGCCCTTGCCCCGCTGGGCCTCCGTGTGGAAGCCCTGGACAGGCCCTGCGCCCTGCGGCTGGATACGGGCGTCAGTTTCCCGGTCAGCCGCGTCGCGCTGGAAAGCGATGTGATTCTTTCCGTAGCCCGGGTCAAGGCCCACGCGCAGATGCGGTTGACCCTGAGCGTCAAGAATCTGTTTGGCTGCGTGAGCGGCCTGCGCAAGGCCATCATTCACACCCGGCAGGGGCAGGAACCGGATTTTTTTGCCGACTGTCTGGCCGCGCTCTGGGCGGCCTTGCCGCCGTCCGCAGGCCTGCTGGACGGGGTGACGGCCATGCACGTCACCGGGCCGGGCAACGGTCAGCCCCTAGCGCTGGGCCTGCTGGGGGCATCCTCCTCCTGTGTGGCGCTGGACGAGGCCTTTTGCGCCCTGCTCGGCTGCGCCGCAGAAGCCGTGCCGCTGGCAGCGGCCCTGGAGCGGCGCGGCGTGCCCGACTGCCTTGCCAACGGCTGCCGGCCGCGCTTTGTCCGCTTGCGCCCCGAGGAAGTGCCGGCAACGGATTTTCGCGTGCCGGCCCACCTGCTGCATACTTCGTTCCGGCCGTGGCGGCTGCTGAAGAGCTGCCTGCGGCGATTCTGGCTTTCCTTCAAACGCTAGGAGTGTTTCCATGCCCGTCATTCTGCCTGATCAAACCGATATTTATGCTCTGACCGATTCCCGCCTTTCGCTGGGGCGACCGCTGGAAACCGTGGTCTCGGCCCTGCTGGCCGCCGGGGTGCGCATCATCCAGTACCGGGAAAAGAAGATGAAGGGCGGCGAAATGCTGGAACAGTGCCGTCTCATGCGGCGGCTGACCCGCGAGGCCGGGGCCTGCTTCATTGTGGACGATCATGTTGATCTGGCCATTCTGGCCGAGGCGGACGGGGTGCACATCGGGCAGGAGGACATTCCCCTGCCGGACGTGCGCGCGCTGGTGGGCGGCAAGATGTGCATCGGCCTTTCCACCCACAATCCGGATCAGGCGCGGGAGGCCGTGCGTCTGGGAGCGGATTATCTGGGCGTCGGCCCCATTTTCGCGACCCAGACCAAGGAGGATGTGACCGCGCCGGTGGGCTATGCCTACCTTGACTGGGTGGCGGCCCATATTTCGACGCCCTTTGTGGCCATTGGCGGCATCAAGGAGCACAATATCCGCGAAGTGGCGGCACACGGGGCCAAATGCTGCGCGCTGGTGTCCGAGCTGGTGGGGGCGGAGGACATTGCGGGCAAGGTGGCGGCGGTGCGCCGGGCCATGCACGGTACGAACTGATGCGACGGCGCGGCCCGCGCCTCGGGGGCCGTTGCCCGGACAGCAAACCGCCGTTCCGTCAGTGACGGAACGGCGGTTTCTTTCAGAACGTTTTTCGGGGAGGGCCGAGGGCGGCCACGGTTCGGGCAAGCAGACGCGGGAGCCGCATCCGGGACTGCCCGGCGGCTTGTGCGGCTAGCCGTTGACCACTCGCAGCATTTCCTCGACCTGACCGAGGGTGGGCGTCGCTTCGGCATCCAGCCCGCACAGACCACGCACGGCCAGCATGAGCATATCGAACTGCAGCTGCATTTCGCTGCGCCCGTTATGGATGATGCAGGTTTCGCCGTCCACGCTCAGGCGGTAGGCCTGCCGGCTGCGCTCCTGCCCCTGCGAGCGAACAATGTAGTACACTTGCTCGTTCTTGTCGGTGACGTAGAGCTTCTGGCGGGTCATGATGCCGTGCTCGTCGTCAAACCAGGAGCATTCGGAAAAAAGACGCCCGCGAAAGCAGATGTCGCTGCCATTGTCATGCTTGAGACAAATATCTTCCAACGTCTTTTTCACGCTGCTTCCTTCCTTTTGACGTGGCCGCCGTCAACTCCCTGCGGAGACCTGTTGCGGGTGGCGCGCTGCGCCGGCTGCCGGGCGTTTCCGCCGACGGGAAAAAAGTTAGCATCGGCCGCAAAAACTTGTCAATGGCTTCTCGCCCCCGACCGGCGAAAAAAAACAAAAAACGTGCCATTTCAAACATTGCTAAATAATACCAAGATATTTCCTAGAACTTTTCTGAAGGCCGGCACGCCGTGGGCGCTGTTTTGCCCTGTACGCGCAGGGGCTGCCCGGGGCTTTACTCTCCGGGCGCGCTGGGATAAATTTTACAGGAATTATACCTGTAACGAGGCGCACATGTCTGACGAATTAGCCAATGCCCGCCGCCAGCTGGGGCAAATCAGCTCGCTTGCCAAACAGGACAAGGCCATGCCTGCAGCGCAGGCGCTGCAAAGCGCTCTGGGCATTGTCCTCCGACAGCCGCTCATGAAGGCCGAGCGCATGGAATTTTCCGAGATGATCGCCAATGCGGTCGTCGCCATTGCCAATATGCCGCGCGTGCGCAAGCACTATGCCTTGGCGCTGACCTATGAACCCGGTCAGGGCAAGGCGCTCTACGAGCAGCTTGTCGGCCTGCAGGAAGTCTTGCAGCAGGCGGAAATGGAGGACGCGCAGGCCCGCATGCGCGAGGTGGAGGAGCGCAAGCGCAACGCCCTCAACAAGGCCGCCGACGAGCTGGCGCGCGGGCAGGTGGTGGCGGGCAAGGCCACGCTGGCCATGCTGGTGCGCGAGTATCCCGTGGACTTCATCCTGCGCGGCCGGGCCGGGGAAATCCTGCTCAAGGCGGGACTCTACGAGGAAGCGGTGGAATACCTGACCGCGGCCATCGACGGCCAGCCGGACATGCTCTTTCTGTACAGCGCGGCGGGCATCGCCCTGCGCAAGCTCGGCAAGTTCGACATTGCCGAAAGCTATTTTCTGCGCGGCTCGCAGTACCTGCGCAACGAACCCAATCTGTATTTCAACATCGGCCGTCTCTACATCGATTGGCAGAAATGGGACAAGGCCATCATGGCCGCCAAGGCCGCCCTCCAGCTCAAGCCGGATTTTGAGGAAGCCCGCAAGATGCTGGACTATGCCGAGAAGCAGAAGGAAAAACTTGTCTGAAGCCCGGCAGCGCCATGCCCGGCGCCAGTCGCAATGCGTTTTCCGCCGCCGCTTGCGAACGGACGAAAAGGCCGCCCCGAGGGGCGGCCTTTCTGCGTCTGCGATTTGCGCCTGCGGTCTGCGGCGGGGCTTCGGCCTTAGGCTGTCCTCCAGCTGGCGGCTTCGCCCCGGCACGTGCCGGCAAGCAAATGGCGGCCCGGGCCGTGCCCGTTGCGACGAGCGGCTGGCAGGCTGTCAGTGGCCCGCATCCTCGGAGGGATTATCGGGGGCGAGGCAAAAGCGGCCGTGCAGGGCGTTGAGCCGTGTGGCCACTTCCCGCCCGTCGTGGGCATGGTGCATGATCAGATCATGCTGCCGGTCAAAACGGTTGCCGATGCGGATGGTGTAGGCATTGAACAGCCAGCTGCCGAAACCGGGCAAAAAGCCCGCGTCCTCCATATCCCGCCATTTGATGAGCATCGCCCCGCGCCGCCAGGGCAGAATGCCCCGGTAGAGCCAGACGCCCGCGGCATCCGCATACAGGCGCACCGTGCGCAACCAGCAGATGTGATAGAGCAGACCCGCGCCCGCCACGGCCACAGCGGCCCAGACCGGCAGCGCCCAGGGCGGCATGTGGATTTGCGCTCCCAGGCCCACAAGGAGCAGCATGCCCAGCGTGAGCAGGGGGCGGATGTAGACAATCCACGACAGCCGGCATTGCAGCAGGCAGTGCTCGGGACAGGGGGCGGCGCTTTCCAGCAATGCGGGCATGACGCTGCCGGGCCTCAGCACTCGCTGCGCGGCGGCAGATGCAGCAGGCGTTCCAGCTCGGCCAGGGTGGCCGCGCTGTCCAGCCCCTGACGCCGCGAAAGTTCGGGCAGATTTTCCACGGCGTCGCAAGGCCGCACATAGAGCGGTTCCACGTCCTCGGGAAAATAGTCCCCATGTCGGGCCAGCAGGCGCAGGGCATCCGTGGATGGCGTGATCAGGCGCGGCAGGGCGTCCAGATCCTTGCGTTCGTCCAGCGGCGCAAAGACGGGATGTCGCGCGAGGGCGCTGCCGCAGACCAGCGGCAGCCCGGCATGGCTCTGCGGCGGCTCATGGGCGGCCCGATCCCCCACGGCGGCCAGCACCGCGTCCAGGGCCTCCTGCGGCGCAAGCAGGCGTACGGGAGCCGTCGCATAGGCCGGGATGATGGGGCCAAAGGCCATGAAGGGCTGGTAATGCACCAGATTGCGCCGGGCATGGGTCAGCACATGCACCTGCCCGCCCCAGAGCATGCCGCGCGCCATCACCGCCGAGGTGGCCAGACATTGCAGATAGTCCAGCCCGGCCAGCCGCGCCCCGTGCACGCGGCGCAGGGCCGCCGCCGTGGCCAGCACCAGCCGGATGCCGGTAAAGGAACCCGGCCCGCGCACGCAGGCAATGCGACGCAGGGCGGACAGGGGCACATCCAGCCGGCGCAGCATGTCGGCCAGCGCGGGCGCGAGAATTTCCGTGGCGCGTTCGGGCCGGTGCCATTCCTGCGCGGCCAGCAGTTGTTCGTCCTGCGTCAGCAGGATTTGCAAGGCCCCTTCGGCGGCATTGAGGATGAGTTCCAGCCCGGTGCCCGTCATGGCCTACCCCGTGATGATGCGGACAATATCGTTGTAGGTGGCCAGCAGCATGAGGGAGACCAGCAGCGCCAGCCCCAGCCGCATGCCCCATTCCTGCACCTTTTCATGCACGGGACGCCGGAAGATGATCTCGATGAGGCAGAAGAGCGCGGTGCCGCCGTCCAGCACCGGCACGGGCAGCAGGTTGAGGATGGCCAGATTGATGCTGATGAGGGCCGCCAGCCCCAGCACGCCCGCCAAGCCCTGCTGGGCCTGTTCGCCCACGAGCTGAGCGATCATGATGGGGCCGCCCACCTGATCCAGCGGCACCACCCGCTGCAGCAGCTTGAGAAAGCTCTCGGCCGTCAGCTCCACCATGCCCCAGGTCTGGCGCGCGCCGGCCAGCGCCGCTTCGCCGAAGTTCAGCTCCTCATAGCGCATGTTGCCGCTCACGCCGATGCCGATGAGCCAGGCCTCTTCCTTTTCGCCAAAAATGGTTGTCCGCTGGGCGCGCTTGGGGGTCAGGGTCAGGCGCAATTCCTCGCCGGTCTCGGGCAGGCCCGCCCGCAACTCGTCCGAGGCCGTGGGCAGGGGGCGCAGCACCGAGAGCGTCACAGGCTGCCCATTGCTGGCTCCGATGGCATCGGCCATGCGCTGCCAGTCCGGGGTGTCGGTCTCGTTGACCCGCAGGATGAGGTCGCCGCGTTGCAGCCCGGCGGCAGCGGCCGGGCTGTCCGCCACCACGCTGCCCACCTGCGGCAGCAGAATAGCCTGCCCCCAGCCGAGGCAAAGCGCCCAGCAGAGCCACCACGCCACCAGCACATTGGCCAGCGGCCCGGCCAGCACCACCAGCAGACGCTGCCACGCGGGCCGCAGGGAAAAGCTCTCCTCCCGGGTAAAGCCCTCGGGCAGATCGGCGTCCTTGCTCTCGCCCACGAGCGCCACATAACCGCCCAGGGGCACCAGCGAAAGGGCGTATTCGGTCTTGCCGCGCCGCCATTTGAGGAGCTTGGGGCCAAAGCCCAGCGAAAAGGTGGTCACCCCCATGCCCAAGCAGCGGGCTACGGCAAAATGACCGAGTTCATGGAAGAAAATCAAGCCGCCCAAGACAATGACGGCGGCAACGATGGTCAGGATCATATCAGGCTCCGTCGCCCGCCAGTGCGTGCACCAGCGCGCGGCTCTCTTGGTCAAGGCGTTCTATACGTTCCACATAGGTAGCCACTTCCGCGCGAAGGGCAAGTGCATCGCCGACCGGCGCCGTCAATTTTCCGCAGAGCGGCGTATGACCGGGCCGGGTGGCGGCATGACGGTTCATGGCCTCCTCGATGAAACGCGTAATGTCAAGGAAGGAACAGCGCCCGGCCAGGAAGAGTTCCACGGCGGCCTCATTGGCCGCGTTCATCACCACGCACAGTCCGCCCCGTTCGCGCAGGGCGCGCCGGGCAAAGGTCAGGGCCGGAAAGCGCTCCGTATCCGGCTGCCGGAAGGTCAGCGCGGGCGCGGCGGTCAGATCCAGCGGCGGCACGCCGCAATCCTGCGTGTGCGGCCAGAGCAGGCAATGGGCCAGCGGCAGGCGCATGTCCGCCGTACCCAGCTGGGCCAGCAGGCTGCCGTCCCGCAGCCGCACCAGCGAATGCACCAGCGACTGCGGATGCACCAGCACGTCGATGCGCTCCGCCGGAACCCCGTAGAGATGGAAGGCTTCCACCACCTCAAGGGCCTTGTTCATCATGCTGGCCGAATCAATGCTGATCTTGGCCCCCATGACCCAATTGGGATGATTGAGCGCCTGCTCGCGCGTGACATGGCGCAAGGTCTCGGCGTCGCAATCCCGGAACGGGCCGCCCGAAGCCGTGAGCAGCAGCCGGGCCGCCTCCTGGCCCTGCGCCGCCAGACATTGAAAAATGGCATTGTGCTCCGAATCCACGGGCAGAATGGCCGCGCCGGTGCGCTCGCAGATCTGGCGCACCAGCTCGCCGGCCAGCACCAGCGATTCCTTGTTGGCCAGACAGATGACCTTGCCCGCCAGCGCCGCGGCCAGCGTACCTTCCAGCCCTGCCGCGCCCACCTGCGCCGACAGCACGGTGTCGGCCTCGGGCAGGGAGGCCGCCGCCGCATAGCCCTGCGGCCCCACAAGGATTTCCGGCTGATAGTCCGGCGGCAGGAGCGCACGCAGATCGTAGGCCGATTCCTCGTCAAGCACGGCCAGCAGGCGCGGCTTGTAGCGCCGGGCCTGCCGGGCCAGCATGTCCACATTGCGCGCGCAGGACAGGGCCAGCACATGAAAGTGCCGGGGATGACTGTCCACCACGTCCAGCGCATTGCGGCCAATGGAACCCGTGGAACCCAGAATGACAAGCTCGTGCCGCTCCCGTTCCTGCCATTCCGGCGAGGGCGCGGCCGAGATATAATGGATTGCCGGGCCGTCGCGACCCGGCCAGCAGTTGGACATAGTTTCACCTTGCCGCATGGTGCGGCCACATCCCGCATGGCGGCGCAAGTCAGCAGGCTTGCCGGGCGCACAGCGGGAAAATGCCGCCAACCGCAACGAAACCCCTGTTCCGCTGCCGCCGACGGCGCATGTTTGCGGGCCGCAACGGCCCTTCAGCCACGGCGGGACGGCTGCCCCGGGCCGCCCGCCGCAACGGCGCGGCACGGCGGCAGACCGCCCGTGCGCCGCCTCAGAAAAAGCAGAACCACTGATCCACCACGGCAAACATGGGCATGGCAAAGAGCACGCTGTCGGCCCGATCCAGCACGCCGCCGTGACCCGGCAGCAGATTCCCGGAATCCTTGACGTTCACCGAACGCTTGAGCGCGGACTCGAACAGATCGCCCACCTGGGCGAAGGCATTGATGGCCACGCCCAGCAGGGCAAAGGCAAACCAGTTGGCCTTGCCGAGACACAGGCCGTACACGACGCAGAAAATGACGCAGGCCACCAGACTGCCCACCGCCCCTTCCGAACTCTTGTTGGGACTGACCCGGGGCCAGAGCTTGTGATGCCCGCAGCGCGTGCCCACGAAGTAGGCCGCCGTGTCCGAGGCCGCCACCGCGGCCAGCACGAAGAAGAGCTTGACCGACGACAGGTAGGTGGCGGGCAGGAGCAGCAGCGGCACATAGGCCAGCCCGGCCATGAAGATGCCGCTGGAGGAAAACACGTCCTCTTCGATGACATCCCAGCGGAAAAGAAAACTCATGGCCGCCAGCACAAAGCCTGCGCCCAGACAGACCAGCGCATCCTGCGGGCGGTGCATCCAGCTCAGGAGGATCATGCCCCAGCCCAGGGCAATGGCACAGATGCGGCTGGGAATGCGGCCGCGCGGCCCCCAGAACAGGGAGAAAAATTCCCACAGCCCCAGCGCGGAAACCGCCAGAATGACCGCCAGCAACGGCAGGCCGCGCACAAGCAGCACAAGGATCAGCAGGCCCCCCAGAATGAGGCCCGTCATGATGCGGCGAATATCGGTAGCGTGATCAACGGCCATCAATTTGCTCCTGCGTTTTGCCGAAACGGCGCGAACGTCCGGCATAGACCCGCAGCGCCTCGTGCAGCGCCTCCACGCCGAAATCGGGCCACGCCACGGGCGTGAAATAAAATTCGCTGTAGGCGCACTGGTACAGCAGATAATTGCTCAGGCGCTGTTCGCCGCTGGTGCGCACCAGCAGATCCGGGTCGGGCTGGCCCTCCGTGTAGAGGAAGTCCGCAAAGCGTTCCTCGGTATAGCCGTCCGGCGCGATCCCGGCCTCGGCCATGCGGCGCGCGGCGCGCACAATCTCGGCCCGGCCCCCGTAATTGAGCGCCAGATTGAGCGTCATGCTCCGGCAATGGGCCGTGCGGCTCATGCCGTGCCGCAGGGCCGTGCGCTGGGCCAGCGGCAGGCCGTCCACATCGCCGAGCACCATCAGGCGAATGTCCTCGCGCTCCATGCGCGGCACTTCCACTCCCAGAAAATCCAGCAACAAGCCGAACAGGGCCGCCACCTCGGCTTTCGGGCGGTTCCAGTTCTCGCTGGAAAAGGCATAGAGCGTCAGATGCGGGATGCCCAGACGGCGGCATTCGGTCACCACCGTGCGCACGGCCTCGGCCCCGGCCCGGTGGCCGTCCACGCGCGCCAGACCGCGCGCCTGGGCCCAGCGGCCGTTGCCGTCCATGATGATGGCCAGATGCCGGGGAAGAAGGGGAAATTGCTGTTCCATACGCATAAGAACGGCCCCGTCCGGCGGGGCCGTGGCAGGTCGCCTAGATGTCCATGATTTCCTTTTCCTTGGCCGCGCAGCGCTTGTCCACTTCGCCCACATATTTGTCGGTGAGCTTCTGCACGTCGGCCTCGGCCTTTTTCTGTTCGTCCTCGGTAATGGCCTTGTCCTTCTCCAGCTTCTTCAGGCTGTCGTTGGCGTCGCGGCGCACATTGCGCACCGCCACCTTGGCTTCCTCGCCGTACTTGCGCGAAACCTTGACCAGTTCCTTGCGGCGCTCCTCGGTGAGCGGCGGAATGCTGATGCGGATGACCTTGCCGTCGTTGACCGGCGTCAGGCCGAGATCGGATTTGAGAATGGCCTTTTCCACCACGGCAATGCCGCCCTTGTCCCAGGGCTGGATGGTGATGGTGCGGCTGTCCGGCACCGCCACCGAGGCCATTTGCGAAATGGGCGTGGGCGTGCCGTAATAATCGGCCTTGATGCCGTCCACCAGCGCGGTGGACGCCCGGCCCGTGCGCAGTTTGGCAAATTCGCGATCCAGCGCGGACATGGCCTTGTCCATGCGCTCTTCCGTGTCAAGAAGGATGGTGTCAATATCCATGCAACAACTCCTGAAGTCGTACTGTCATTGGCCAGCGGGCAGGCCTCTGCGGCCCGGCGCCCGGCTAGCAGTCATGCACAATGGTGCCCACGGCCTCGCCCATGACCGCGCGGCGGATGTCCCCGCCAAACATGCGGCAGACGATGATCGGCACGTTGTTGTCGCGCACCAGCGCAAAGGCCGCCGCATCCATCACGCCCAAATGCCGCGAGAGCGTCTCGTCATAGCTGATGCTGTCGAACTTCACCGCATCGCTGTGCTTGGCCGGATCCTTGTCGTAGATGCCGTCCACCTTGGTGGCCTTGATGATGGCGTCGCACTTCAGCTCCATGCCCCGCAATGCCGCCGTGGTGTCCGTGGTGAAATAGGGATTGCCCGTTCCCGCCGCGCAGATGACCACCCGGCCCTTCTCCAGATGCCGCAGGGCACGACGGCGGATGAACGGTTCGCACACTTCCTGCATGTCGATGGCCGACAGAACCCGGGTGGGAAAGCCCTGCTTCTCCAGCCTGTCCTGCACCGCCAGCGCGTTGAGCACCGTGGCCAGCATGCCCATGTAGTCCGCCGAGGAACGCTCCATGCCCTTGGCCGACCCGGAAAGCCCGCGAAAAATGTTGCCGCCGCCGATCACCAGCGCCAGCTCGACGCCCATTTCCAGCAGCCCCCCGATCTCGTCGCAAATGGCCGCAACCGTATCCGGATCAATGCCGGTCTTGTGCTCTCCTGCCAGCGCCTCGCCGCTCAGCTTGAGCAGCACGCGTCTGTATTTCAATGTCGCCATGCGAACCGCCTTGGTTGGGGTTGATATGCCCTAATCTGGCAAAGTTGCGTCAGCTTAGCAGAATCCGCGCACATCTCAAAGCGTTTTTGCCTCCCCCGCCCCGCGGCCTTTCTTTCGGGCAGGCTTGGGGGCGGGGAGATGGCCCAGCCCCCAAAAGACGTTGCCAGTCCGGATGAATGCCGTCGCGGCAGGCGCGCGACGCCCGGCCGGGCCACGAGGGAGGGCAGTGACCCTGCAACGTTTGGGGAAAGGCGGGGCAGGGGGAGGAAGGGCCTTTTGCGCACAACAGGTTTTCCGCCCCGGGAAAAAACAGGAAAAACCGCATCAGGAGGCCGGACGGGGGCGACCGAAACGGGGCATGAGAATGCGGTGCTGGCGCAGGCGTTGGGCGTCGGTGCGGGCGACGTGGAGCGGTTCGCCGTTTTCGTCGCATCCGGCATAGAACATGGCGGTGGCGAGGCTGCCGGGGGTGGGGATGAAGCATTGGGTCTGCTGGGGCGTCCAGTGGCGTCGGGCAAGCCACTGGGCGAGGGTGCGCATGTCCTCGTCGGTGCAGCCGGGAAAGCCGCTCATGAGGTAGGGGACGACGTACTGTTCGCGACCGGCGCGGCGGCTTTGGCGGACGAAACTTTCGAGAAAGGCCTCGAAGGTTTCGAGAGGCGGCTTGCGCATGCGGGCAAGGACATGGGGCACGCAGTGTTCGGGAGCGACCTTGAGCTGTCCGCCGGTGAATTCGCCGGTATAGGCGGCGAGGGCTTCGGGTTCGCGCAGGGCGAGGTCGGCCCGCACGCCGCTGGCCACGCGCACCTGCCGCACGCCGGGCAGGGCCTGAATGGCGCGGAGCAGCTCGACATGGCGCAACTGCGGGGTGATGAAGGCGCGGCAGACCGTGGGAAAGCAGCAGCTTTCGCGGCGGCAGCGGGGGGCATGACCGTCGGGCTTGCGCTGATCCTCGAGGGCGCAATGGCCCTGCCACATATTGGCCGTGGGGCCGCCCACATCGGAAATGGCGAGGCCGCCGCGCCGGGAGGGGAAATCGGCGGCGAGCTGACGGGCTTCGGCCAGCAGGGAGTCCTGCGAGCGGGAGGAGATGCGCCTTCCCTGATGAATGGCGAGGGAACAGAAGGAGCAGCCGCCGCCGCAGCCCCGATGACTGGTGATGCTGGTGCGCAGCATTTCCTCGGCGGGCACGGCTTCGCTGTAGGACGGATGGGCCTTGCGGCTGAAGGGCAGGCTGTAGAGGGCGTCCATTTCCCCGGTTGTCAGGGGCGCGGCGGGCCGGGCGAGGACGACGGCGCGCTGCCCCACGGGTTCAAAGGCCCAGCGGTCGAGGCTGTGCACCTGCTGCTCGAGCAGGCGGGTCTGGCGCAGGAGCTGCGGCGGATCGTCCCTGAGGCTTTCATGGGATGGCAGGCGCAGGCCGGGGCTGGCGGCCAGTTCGGGCGGCAGATGGGCGGGCAGGCCGTCGGCGTTGAGGCTGTCCAGCCAGGCTGAGCCGTCGATGCCGCGAATGTCCTGTCCGTTTTGCAGGCGACGGGCGCATTCGAGGGTGGCGCGTTCGCCCATGCCGTAGAGGAGCAGATCGGCCTTGGCGTCCATGAGGATGGAGCGGCGCAGGCTGTCCGTCCAGAAGTCGTAATGGCTGACGCGCCGCAGGGAGGCTTCTATGCCGCCGAGGACGACAGGCAGGCCGGGGAAGGCCTGCCGGGCAAGGTTGGCGTAGACGATGCAGGCGCGGTTGGGGCGCGCACCGGCGCGACCGCCGGGAGTATAGGCATCATCATGGCGTTTTTTGCGGAAGGCGGTGTAATGGGCCAGCAGGGAGTCCAGCGCCCCGGCGCTGACGCCGGCAAAGAGGCGCGGGCGGCCCATGACCAGCAGATCGTCGGGACTGTCCCAGCGGGGCTGGCAGACCAGCCCGGCGCGGAAGCCGTGGGCCACGAGCCAGCGGGCGAGGAGGACGCTGCCGAGGGAATAGTGATCCACATAGGCGTCGCCGCTGATGAAGAGCACGTCCAGCTCATCCCAGCCGAGGGCCGCCATTTCCGGGCGGCTCATGGGCAGGAAGGCGGGCTGCGGCGGGCCGAAGGCGGCACGGCGCGAGGCGGACGCAGGGGCGACATCCCGCGCGCGGCGCTGGGCGCTGGCCGGCCGGCAGGCAGGCGCGTCCGTTGCGTCCGCGCGGCGGAAGGGCCGGGGCAGGGCGGGCTTGCGGGGCATGTCGGGCGCTACTTGGCGGGCGGCATGACCAGCGGCATGTCGTTTCCGGCAGGCGCGGCGGGGGCGGGCTGCTGTCCCTCAGGGGCGGGCATGCCGGCGCGGCCCCGGGCGTGATCCACGGCGAAGCCGTACCACTCCTTTTCGCTGATGCAGCCGTTCTTGTCCGTATCAATGGCGGCAAAGGCGGCTTTCTGCATATTGGGGTAGGCGGCGCAAAATTCCTTTTCGCTGATGCAGCCGTCCTTGTCGGCATCCATCTTGGCAAACTTTTCGGCGGCGGCGGCGTGCGGGTCATTGCCGGAACCCATGCCGGGCATGGCGGCGGCAGGGGCGGCAAGGACAAGGGCGCTCAGGGCAAGGCTGGCGGCAAGGGAAAGCACGGGACGTTTCATGGCAAAACTCCGATGGGGGCAGGTCAGGGCAGGGTTCAGTCCGTGAGGGTGGCGATGAAGGCCTGCAGATCGTCGGGCTGCCCGGGCTTGTGGTCTTCGGGATAGAGCAGGGCGGACATATAGAACAGGGAATCCAGCCGCAGGGCATTATGGGCGCTGGCCGAGAAGCAGTGCAGGCGATGGCGCAGGCGTTCGCGTTCGGCGGCGTCCATGTCCGGGGGCAGGGCGGCGAGCAGGGGCGCGCTCTCCTCGCGCAGGGCGGCGAGCAGGCGCGCCTTTTCGTGCATGCCGTCGGCATGGCCGGGCAGATCGCCCCTGTCGAGGCAGGCCAGCGCCCGGCCTTCGGCGGCCATGACGGCGGCGTGGCGTTGTTCGAGCCATTGCCGGAGGGCGGCAAGGGGGGGAGTGGGCATGACAGACCTCCGTAAGAGGCGGGAAGGGCGCGGTTTGCAGGGAGGTCGAGTCCTGTCCGCACGCCTTCCCGCAGGGTAAGGGCGTCCTCAGGGAGAGAAAAGGGGCCTAATCCCAGTGCCGCTTGTCCTCGATGGGCCGGATTTGCGGCGGCAGGCTGCCGGGCGCAAGGATCTTGAGTTCGGGACGCAGCTTGATCTTTTCACGGAACTGATGGAGCAGTTCCTCCTCGCGCTTGAAGGCGCTGGTTTCGATGAAGAGGGTCATTTCGTCGATGCCGCCGGGATTGGTGACTTCGATCTGCCAGCGCTTGACTTCCTCGAAGCGGCTCATGACCTGTTCCACCTGATGCGGGTAGACGAACATGCCCATGATGCGGGCCGTGGTGTCCACGCGGCCCACGATGCTGCCCAGGCGCGGGCTGGTACGGCCGCAGGCGCAGGGGCTGCGGTCGATGTAGGACAGATCGCCGGTGGCCAGACGAATGAGGGGATAGGTCTTGTTGAAGGCGGTCACCACAATTTCGCCCACTTCGCCGTCCTTGAGTGGGATGCCGGTATCGGGGTGGCAGATTTCCACATAACAGCGGTTGGCGATGTGCAGGCCGGTCTTGTGGAAGCATTCGTAGCCGATACAGCCCACGTCCGCCGTGCCGTAGCCCTGCCGCATGATGAGGTCGTATTTCTTTTCCATCTGGGAGCGCATCTTCTCGGACAGGCGTTCGCCGGTGACGAAGGCCACTTCGAGGAAGAGATCCTTGCGCAGGTTGAGGCCCTTTTCCTCGGCCTTCTGGGCCAGGTGCATGAGAAAGCTCGGCGTGCCCACATAGCCGCAGACGCGCAGCTTCTGCATGACGTCCAGCTGGGTGGTGGCATCGGACGGCCCGGCGGGAATGACGGCACAGCCCAGATTGCGCAGGGGTTCTTCAAACATGAGGCCCGCCGGCGTCAGCTGGTAGTTGAAGGTGTTTTGCACGGCGTCGCCCGGGCGGAAGCCCACGGAATAGAAGGCTTCGGTATAGCCCCAGTAGTCCTCGGCGCGATCCTCGGGGTCGAAGATGGGGCCGGGCGAGAGGAAGATGCGCTTCAGATCGCCGATGTCCTTGGTCAGCAGGCCGCCCAGACGCGGCCCCATGGACTGGAGGAAGATAAGCTCCTTCTTCTTGAGGATGGGAATATGCTTGATGTCGGAGAGGGTTTTGAACTTCTCCACATTGAATTGGGCGCGGTCAAAGCGCTTCTTGACGTCTTCCGAATAGCGGTAGGCGTAGGAAAGCAGCTCCTTGAGCTGAATCAGGCAGTACTGGCGGCGCTCGCTGTCGTCGAGCACCTCGCGGCGGCTGTAGATGCCTTCGGTGCGATCTTTGCGGGTCATACTATCACCTTGTCAAGGTTTTTCATGAGTGCATTCTGTTAGCCAATTAGCGCAAACTTTGCAAGAACTTTTTTGAAAATTCAATAAGCGCAGCTGGTTATGGTGATGCTGCCGCCGTCTGGGCGGCAGCTCTCCGGTGCAGGATGCGGGCCTTGAGGCTCTCGTAAACAGGCGCGCCGTCCAGACGGCCGGCCAGCCAGGCGGCCGGCAGGGCCGTGAGCAGCACGGCAGGCGCGGAAAGGGGACAGGCAGCCATTTCCACCACCAGCGCCGCGCCCGTGAGCGGGGCGCGTACCGTGGCGGCAAAGAGGCCGCCCATGCCCAGCACCAGCAGGACAGGTATCTGGTCGGCGCGGATCCAGCCCGCGTCCAGCAGGGGCGAGGCCACGCAGGCCCCGAGCAGGCTGCCGGCCAGCAGCATGGGCATGAGCAGACCGCCGGCCACGCCCGAGGCAAAGCTCAGGCCCGAAAAAAGGATCTTGCCGAGCAGCAGGGGGAGCAGCAGGGCAAGGCCCTTGCCGAGCAGGACGGGCGAGGCCAGATCAAGGGTGTCGATGCCCACGCCGCCCACCAGTTCCGGCCAGACGGCCAGCAGGAGGCCGCTCAGGGCAAAGGGAAAGGCGGAACGCAGCCAGGGCGGCAGAAAGCTCAGGCTGTCCTGCCAGAGGGTCAGGCGAATGATCACGGCATTATAGATGAGGCCGACCAGCCCGCAGAGCAGACCCATGCAGGGAGGCAGCCAGTAGTCCCGCCAGGCGAGATCGCGCCAGACGGCAAAGGGAAAGACCGGCCCGAAATCAAAGAACAGGGCGAGCGCCAGCCATGCTCCGGCGGCGGAAAGGGCCGCAAAGCAGAGCAGGGGCCAACCCAGCGGGCTGCGCATTTCCTCGAAAGCAAAGAACATGCCCGCCACGGGCGCGCCGAAGGCGGCGGTCAGTCCGGCCACGCTGCCGCCCACCAGAAAGCGGGCGCGCTGGGCCTCGGGCGCATGCCAGAGCTGGCCGACGCCCGCGCCCACACAGGCCCCCATCTGGATGCAGGGGCCTTCGCGGCCCACGGAAAGCCCGGCGCTGAGGGCGGCCAGCGTGCCCGTGAACTTGCACCAGAGCACCCGCTGCCAGCGCATGGGCGGCAGCAGGCCGGCCGCCATGAGTTCCACCTGCGGGATGCCGCTGCCGCTGATCAGCGGCTCGTGGCGCAGCAGCAGGTGGGCCGACATGGCCAGCAGGGCCAGCCCGGCCACGATGTAGAGCCAGGCCAGCGGCGTGTCGGCGGCATAAAGTTGCAGCCAGTAGCCGGAGGAGAGACGGATATGATCGTAAAGCCAGCGGAAACTGCCGATGATGCCGCCGGAAATGAAGCCGGTCAGCAGGGCCTGCAGGCAGAGCCGCCATGCGCCCAGTCGGGAGAGTTCGTGGCTTTCCCGCAGGGAGGCGGGCAGCAGCGTGCGGTAATTCATGCGCATGTTCCTGAAAGCGGCCGGGGGCAGCCGGTTTCCGGTGGGAGAGTATGGCCCCTGACAGGGAAGAATTCAAGTCTCGCGAAAAAAGCCGAAAAAAGACTTGCCAAGCCCGGCGCTTTTGCGTAGAAGGATTTTTGTCACGACGGCACGCCGTCAGGGCCGAGGTAGCTCAGTTGGTAGAGCAGGGGACTGAAAATCCCCGTGTCGGCAGTTCAATTCTGTCCCTCGGCACCATGAGGAAGGCAAGGCCCATGCTTCGGCATGGGCCTTTTTTTGTTTTGCGCGGTGTCCGGCGCGGGCGGGCTTCAGCCCGCCGGGTCGGGCCGCTCAGGGGGGAGATGCACGGCGTCGCCGCCGTGCCTGCGGTTCCCCGTCCTACGGCAGCTGATTCAGATATTGTTGCGCCACGGCGTCGCCCTGTTCGGCGGCCTTGCGGAACCATTCGACCGCCTGCGCCTTGTCATGCAGGTTATAGGCCATGCCCATCTTGTATTGGGCCTCGGCGTTCCCCGCTTCCGCGGCCTTGCGGTGGCGCGCCGCCTTCTCCCGCGCGCCTTGCGGCAGGTCGTTTTCAGCAATCTGTCCGGCGGACGCGGCGGGGTCATCCGGGGTGGCCTGCAGCGGGCCGGGTCGGGCAAGGCTGAGGACGGCAAGGACAAGGCCCATGCCAAGGGCGGCGGCGAGACGCCGCAGGATGGCGGCGCGCCCGCATGCCGGGCGGGGGAACAGAAGCGGTTTCCGGGGCATGGTTTTCCTCCTGTGCGGCTTTCAGGCCGCTGGTTGACGTGTGCTTGAAGCCGTCAGGGAATGTCCTCCGGCGGGGCGGTCGGCAGGCGCGGCCTCAGTTTGCCGCCGGTTGCGCCTTTTCCTTCAGGGTTTCGGCTTGCCGCCGGGCCTCGGCCTGCCGTTCGGGCGTCAGCAGCCGCTCAAGAATGACCTTCAGGGCCGCCGCGTCGGCGGGCAGGGCCGTATCGCCGGCAAGGGCCATGTGCAGCCGCAGAAAAACGTAGGCCTGAACGTCGTCCCGTGGGACGCCGTCGCCGTTGGCATGGCGTTGGGCCATGAGCAGCGCCGCCCCGGCATGACCGCGCCGCGCCGCGTCCCTGAGGAAGCTGATCGCCCGCTTCTGATCCTGTGCCACGCCATCGCCCCGGCTGTAGCGCAGGCCCATCTCGTATTGGGCCTCGGGATGTCCGTATGCCGCCGCACTGCGGAGCCATTCCAGCGCCTCTTTTTCGTCCTGCGGCAGGCCGTCGCCGACGGCATACTTGCGCGACAGGGCAAGCATGGCCTCTCTATGGCTGTGTTCCGCCGCCTTGCGGAGCCATTCCAGCGCCTTTCCCCTGTCCTGCGGCAGACCGTCGCCGGTCTCGTAGAGGAGGCTCAGCAGGTACTGCGCCGTTCCGTTGTCCCGCTCAGCCGCCATGCGATACCATTTTGCCGCCTGCGCCCTGTCCTGCGGCACGCCATCGCCATTGTAGTACATGCTGCCCAGATTGAGGCAGGCATTCTCACGTCCCTGTTCCGCCGCCTTGCGGAACCAGACGGCGGCTTGAGCCTTGTCCTGCGGCACGCCATCGCCCAAGTAGTACACGACGGCCAGATCGTGACAGGCGAAGACATGGCCCTGCACCGCCGCCTTGCGGAACCATTGCGCCGCCTGCGCCTTGTCCTGCGGCACGCCGTTGCCCAGGTAGCAGATGCTCGCCAGCTCGTACTGCGCGTCGGCATGGCCCTGTTCGGCGGCCTTGCGGAACCATTTTGCCGCCTGCGCCTTGTTGCGCCAGTAATACGCCATGCCCATCCTGAACTGGGCCTCGGCGTTCCCCGCTTCCGCAGCTTCGCGGTAGCGCGCCACCTGCTCCCGCGCCTCTTGCGGCAGGTCGCTTTCCGCCTCCTGTCCGGGGGACGCGGCGGCTTCGTCCGGTTCGTCCGGGGCGGCCAGCAGCGGGCCGGGCTGAAAGAAGCCGAGGACGGCAAGGACAAGGCCCATGCCGAGCAGGACGGCGAAATGCCGCAGGGGGGCGGCAGGCCCGCGTGCCGGGCGGAAGGGCGGGTGAGGCGGTTTTCGGGGCATGCTTTTCTTCCTGTGCGGCGCGCGGGGCGCCGGGCGTTTGCGGGCGGCGCGGTTCAGTCCCACACGCGCTGCCGGATGGCGGCGAGCGCATCATTGTACCGCTGCCACAGTTCCTCCATAACCTCACGGGGCAACACCTGCTCGCAATAATTCTTCAGGGCCGCCTCGGCCTCGGGCAGCGGCCTGTTCTTGCCGAGCAGCCATTTATACATGAGCAGGTAAAACAGGCTTTCGGCATCGCTTTCCCGCGTGCCCTCGCCGAAAAAGCAGCAGCGCGCCAGAATCCGGGCCGCTTCGGCGCTGCCGTAATCCACGGCCTTGCGGAAGCGGGCCACGGCCTGCGCCCTGTCCGCGGGCACGCCGTCGCCGTTCCAGAGGGCACGGCCTTCGGCGAGCAGGCTGGCCGCCATGTCTCCGTCAGAGGGCGTGGCGGCCTTTGGCGTGCCGGGGGCGGGAGCAATGTCCGGGAGCAGCCGTCGCAGCGCGGCTTGCGCCCGGCTGTCGCCCCGTACGGTCGCCAGACGGTAGCAGTAGAGGCTTTCGGTCAGGTTGCGCGGCACGCCGTCGCCTTCATCGTGCATCCGGCCCAGGGTAAAGAGGATCTCGCGGTTGACGGTCGTGACTCTGGCGAAGGTGACGGCGGCCATCTGCATGATGATGGGCGGCGTGCGCCTCTCCTTTTGCAGGCGCGCCAGTTCGGCGGCGGGATCGGGCACGAGGCGTGCCAGCGCGGCGCAAAGGGCGGCGATTCTGGCCTTGCCCCGCGCCGTCCTGACCGTTGCCGCCGCCTCGAGCGCCAGCTCGGCTCTGGCGGCGGTCATGCCGATTTTCAGAAGCCTGTGGATGACATCGGGGTATTTCCGCAAGTCGGCAAGATCCACCCCGAGGGCTTGCAGCGCCTTCACCGCTTCGGCGGCCTGGCTGCCATCCTCGCAAAGCCGGTAGTACCATGCGGCGGCCAGCGCCGTATGGCGCGGCAGGCCGTCGCCACCGGCATGGAGGCGCGCCAGTTCGTGCAGGGCATGTCCGTCGCCCCGCCACAGCGCCCAGTGCTGCCAGAGCAGGGCCTTGCCCATGTCGCGCGGCAGGCCGTCGCCTGCGGCATGGATGTGGGCCAGCAGGGCGGGGGCCTCGTTGTCCTCCCGCAGGGCCGCCTCGCGAAAGCAGTTCACGGCCAGCGTCATGTCGCGCGGCAGGCCGTCGCCTGCGGCGTAGATTTTCCCGAGCGCGTTCAGGGCCGCTCCGGCTTCCTTGTCGTCGCTCCGTTCCGCCAGCTTGCGGTACCAGTGGACGGCCTGCGCCATGTCCCGGGGGATGCCGTCGCCCGCATGGTACATGCGGGCCAGCGCCTTTTGGGCCTCGGCATTGTCCTGCTCGGCGGCCTTGCGGTACCATTCGGCGGCTTCGGCCTTGTCCTGCGGCACGCCCGTGCCGTCCTCGCACATCCGGGCCAGCCGCAGCTGCGCGGCGGGATGTCCCTGTTCGGCGGCCTTGCGGTACCATTGGGCCGCCTGCGCCTCGTCCTTTTGCCGATCGAAATCGCCGTTCTCGAGGGCCGCGCCCAGTTGGTGCTGCGCATCGGCCTCGCCATCCTGCGCGCGCCGCAAAAGCGCCTGATACTCGGCCCTCTCGTCGCTCTGCCGGAGATTGTCCGCGCAGGCCGTGCGGAGAGCGTCCCGCCGCAGGGCTTCCACGGCTTCCTGAAGGCCCTGATTGGCCGCCTTGAGGAGCCAGCGGGCCGCCTTGTGCGCGTCCGGGGCAGGGCCGTCGCCCCGTTCATACATGAGGCCCAGATGGTAGCAGGCCTCGGGATGTCCCTGTTCGGCGGCCCGGCTGAACCACGCCAGCGCCTGCGCCCTGTCCTGCGGCAGACCGTCGCCCTGAAGATACATGAGGCCCAGATTGTAGCAAGCGACGGCATGATCCCGTTCGGCGGCCTTGCGGAACCATTCGGCGGCCTTTTTCCTGTGCAGCGGCAGGCCGTCGCCGGTGTAATACAGGTACGCCAGCCGGAACTGGGCAAGGGTATGGCCCTGTTCGGCGGCCTTGCGGAACCATTCCGCCGCCCGGGCCGTGTCCTTCGGCTCGCCCTCGCCCCCGGCGAGAATTTCGCCCATGCGGCACATGGCGCCGGGCACCCCCTGTTCGGCGGCGCTGCGGAACCAGTACCTCGCCTGCCCGGCATCGCGCGGCACGCCGTCGCCTTCGGCATACAGGAAGGTCAGACGGAATTGCGCCCAGTCATGGCCCTGTTCGGCGGCCGCCTCGTAGTATTCCGCCGCCCGCATATGGTATGTCCAGTAAAGGTGGTTGCCGAGGAAGAACAGTTCCCCGGGGAGCAGGCGGGTGATGGCGATGTCGCCGTAAGACGACAGGACGGTCGCGTCATAATCAGGCTGCGGCGCGGAAGAGGAATCCTCCTCGGGCGGCTCCCCGTAGAGCGGGGGGGGCGTCACGACCCCGGCACGCTCAGGCCCCTGCACGGCGCAGATCGCCGGAACGTCGCCGCCGCGTGCCGGCCCGGCGGCGGTGGCGGCCTCCCCGGGCTGACGGAAAAGGAGGTGGTTGAATTTTCCGCTCAGGAGCGCGTGAACGAACCAGAAGAGGCACAGCAGGACAAGGCTCAGGATGATCCAGCTGATGAGGGTGCCCTTGCCGCTCCCCTGTTCGGCCCGTTCCGGCCTTTGGGCGGGCGGCTTCCGTTGGGTTCGAGAGTCATCATTGCGGGGCATGTTTTTTCCTCCTGCGCTGTGCCCGGGCCGGCGGAACGGGTACCGTCCGCCGCCATTTCTTCAGGGTCATGGCCTGCCGCCCTGCCGTCGTCGGGAGTCCGGGGCAAGACATCCCGCTTGCCCCGGGCCGTTGATCAGGTTGACGGGGAGGGGCCGCAAGCAACGCCGTCAGCGGCTCATTGCGGCTGGGCTTCCGCAGGCTGCTCCGCGCTGCCGGCGGCCTTGGCGGCATGGCAGACCTTCTCCGCCTCGAGGCTCGCGGCGGCGGCCATGTCTTTGATGGGCTGCGGGACATTGTTCCCGGCTTTCTTCAGGTTTTGCCACGTCTCCTCCAGAAATCCCGAACAGATCCGTTCCGCGTCGTGGCACTGCCAGGCGAACTTTTCCCTGCCCTGCCCGGTCTTGCCCGTTTTGTCGCCGTCCCGGAACAGTTCAAATCGGGCCACCGCCACGCGTGCGGTCTGAACGCTTTCGATGACGTCTTTCCAATCCTCAAGGAGGCGCCCATCCGCTTTCAGCGCCTGCAAGGCCTTCCGCACCTTTTCCTCAAGCCGATAGTCCATGGTGGAGATGCGCTTGTACCATGCCGCCGCCAGCAGTTTGTCGCGCGGCACGCCGTCGCCCTCGGCATGGATGCGCCCCAGTTCCAGTATGGCCTCGTCGCTGAAGGCCTCCGCCGCCAGGTGATACCAGAGGATCGCCCTGTGCATGTCGCGCGGCACGCCGTTGCCCTCCGCGTACATGCGTCCCAGCCGCAACGGGGCATCCTTGTCGCCCATCACGGCCGCCTCGCGGCTCCAGGCGATCGCCTGCGCCATGTCGCGCGGCACGCCGTCGCCCTTGGCATAAAATTTGGCGATTTCCATCATGCTGCTCGCGGAGCCCCCTCCGCCAGCTTGCGATACCAGAAAATGGCCTGCTTCACGTCCCGGGGGATGCCGTCGCCCGTGTGATACATGCGGGCCAGCTTCTCCCGGGATTTGACATCGCCCTGCCCGGCGGCCTTGCGAAGCCAGACGGCGGCTTCGGCCTTGTCCTGCGGAACCTTCTCGCCGTCATAATATATTCTGGCCAGCCAGGTCTGGGCCTGGAGATGGTTCTGTTCCCCGGCCTTGCGGAGCCAGAAGATGATCTGCGATATGTCCGGGGACAGACCGTGAAGGCCGAGAGCATGGGACTCCGCCAGTTCATACTGCTTTTCCGCGTCGCCGGCCTGCGCCTGCCGTATGAGTTTCTCGCGGTTGGCCCGCTCCTGTTCCGCATACTCCGCCTTGCGGTTATCCTTGTGGGCCGCCTGAAGTTTTTCGTCCCCATGATACAGAAGCTGCCAGGCCTCTTTATGTCCCTGATGCGCCGCCTTCTCCAGCCAGCGGGCCGCCTCGTGCAGGTCCTGCGGCACGCCGTCGCCCTCGAAGTGGATGATGCCCAGATGGTACTGCGCCTCGTCCAGGCCCTGTTCGGCAGCCTTGCGGAACCATTCCCGGGCCTGCGCCTTGTCCTGCGGCACGCTATCGCCCGTGTTGCAGAGGAAGCCCAGATTGTTCTGCGCCATGGCATTGCCCTGTGCGGCGGCCTTGCGGAACCATTCGACAGCCTGCGCCTTGTCCTGCGGCACGCCGTTGCCCTTGAAGAGCATGGCGCCCAGACTGCACTGGGCCTCGGCAAGTCCCTGCTCGGCGGCCTTGCGGAGCCATTCGGCAGCCTGCGCCGTGTCCTGCGGCAGGCCTTCGCCGCTTCGGCACATGAGGGCGAGCTGGTACTGGGCCCCGGCATGGCCCTGCTCGGCGGCCTTGCGGAACCATTCGGCAGCCTGCTTCATGTCCTGCCGCACGCCTTCGCTTTCCTTGCATATCATGGCAAGCTGATACTGGGCGTCGGCATGGCCCTTTTCGGCGGCCTTGCGGAACCAGTCCTCCGCTTCGCGTTTGTGCTGCGCCACGCCATCGCCGTCATGGAGCAGGGTGGCGAGCCGCCATTGCGCATCAACATTGCCCTTGGCGGCGGCCTTGCGGAACCAGCGTGCCGCCGCGGCCTTGTCCTGCGGCACGTCCCTGCCCTCGAGGCAGGCATATGCCCGGGCGAGCTGCTCCGCCTCGGGCAGCGCATCCCCCGCCATATCTTCTTCGAGATTTTTCAGGACGGCCTGCGCCTTTTCATTGCCTTCGCCGGCGGCCTTGCGCAGCCAGTCCGCCGCCTCGGCCTTGTCCTGCGGGCTTCCGTCCGCTCCCTTGGCATAGAGGTCGCCCAGGGCGATCCAGGCCTCGGCATGACCCTGCCCGGCGGCCCTGCGCAGCCAGTCGCGCGCCACGCCCATATCCCTGTCGATGCGCAGGCTGCCCTCGGCAAGCATGCTCCCCACCTGAAACTGGGCCTCGGCATTGCCCGCACGGGCCGCTTCGAGGAAGTGGGAAAGGGCGAATACCAGGTCTATGGGCATGCCCACCCCCTTATAGTAGGCAAATCCCAGGGCAAGCTCCCGCTCGACGTTGACGGTGTTCTTCCGGGAGCGGATGTGCTGGTCAAAGTGCCCTGTCTTTACCGCATAGGTGAACCAGATTATGCACAGGGAGATGATGCCGAGAATTACCCTGAAAAAGGTGGCCGCCGGATTTTTCTTTTGGGCGTCCTGTTACGCTTGTTCCCCATTTTTTTCCGTGGGGGGAGCCGGTTTTTCTGTTGTGCTCTGGGAGCGTTTTTCCTCTGCCATGTGCGCATCCTCCTCTGCAGCCCTCGGGCCGCCTGTTTGTCGGGCTTGCCGCGGCGCAGGCTCAGTGGGCCGTCATCCGCTGGCGGATAGCCATCAGATCCTTTCCCACTCGCGTCAGTATGTCGCCCTGATCAGGGGGTGACAGCAGGCTTCCGCAGGCCGTCAGCAGGCCCTTTTCCGTTTCAGGCAGCGGCCGGTTGCTGCGCTGCGCCGCCTCGAGCAGGAAGGTTTGGGCCTCGGACAGCGGCACGTTGCCGACCATGAACCTTTCGGCATCCTGACTGTCCGTCAGGAGGGCGAACCTGTCGCGCAGCAGGGCATACATGAACAGATGGTAATAGGCCTCGGCATCGCTCTGCTCCGTGCCCTCGCCGAAAAAGCAGCAACGGGCCAGGATGCGCGCGGCCTCGGCATTGCCCTGCTTGACCGCCTTGCGGAAGTAGTCCACGGCCTGCGCCCTGTCCTCGGGCACGCCGTCGCCCCTCCAGCAGGCCATGCCGGCAGCGAGCAGATCCGCCGCCGGATCCTCGCCTGCGGGCTGTGCGGACTGTCCCGCCTTTTCCGCTCCGGGGGCGGGGACAATGTCCGGGATCAGCCTCTTCAGCGCGGCACGCGCCTCGCCGGCGCCCAGTCCGGCCGCCCGGCGATAATAGTAGAGGCCCAGGCCCGGATGCTTCGGCACGCCGTCGCCCTCGGCATGCCAGCGGCCCAGATCCAGCAGGAGGGCGCGTCGGATGGCCTTTGCCTCGGTCTGGACGGCGTCCGCCAGTTCCCGGATCCGCGGCGGCAGATCGCCGTCCGCGTCCTTTCTGAGGCGCGCCAGTATGTCCAGATTGTCGAAAACGTTTCCATCCGCGCAGCTGGCATAGACGGCGGCGACTTTTGCCCTGTCCAGCCGGGTGGCGTATCCCTTGTCATAGGCATGCAGCAGGGTGAATTGCGCCGTCTCCATGCGCAGAGTCAGGATCCGATCCATGACCTCCTCATATGGCTCGCTGCCGACGATGTCTCCCTGCAGCTTTTCCAGCTTCTTCCGCATGATTTCCTGATACGAGTGGTTCCGGCGACCGGCCTGCCGGTACAGGGCGGCAGCCAGCCAGGGATCGCGCGGTACGCCGCCGCCTGAGGCATGGATATCCCCCAGTTCCAGAAAGGCCGGGATGCTGCCGAGATCCGCCGCCCAGTAATGCCAGAGGATCGCCCTGTCCATATCACGCGGCACGCCGTCGCCCACGGCATGGATGCGCGCCAGCCGGAAGGCGGACTCGGCGTTGGCGTTATGCAGTACCGACACGCCGTACCAGACGGCAGCCTGTGCCGTGTCGCGCGGCACGCCGTCGCCCTTGTCGTATATTCTCGCGATCTCTTCCGGGCTCCCGGAGTGGGGATCCCGGTACGCCAGCTTGCGGTACCACACAAGCGCCTGTTGCATATCCCGGGGGACGCCGTCGCCTGCGGCATATATCTTCGCGATCTCCTCCATGCTGTTGAGGGAGCCTCCTTCCGCCAGCTTGCGGTACCACACAAGCGCCTGTTGCATATCCCGGGGGACGCCGTCGCCCGTGCGATACATGTGGGCCAGTTTCTCCCGGGAGATCTCGTCCCCCAGTTCTCCGGCCCTGCGGTACCACTTCAGCGCCTCGGCAGTGTCCTTCGGCACGCCGATGCCGTCTTGGTATCTTTTGGCCAGCGCACGCTGCGCGGCGACATGATCCTGCTCCCCGGCCCTGCGGTACCAGATGATCGCCTGCGCCTCGTCCTCGGGCAGACCGAGTTCGCCGGAGGAGTACGCCTCCCCCAGCTCGTACCGGGCCTCGGCGTCTCCTTCCTGCGCCCGCCGCAGGAGGGCCTCGCGCCGGGGGCGGGCCAACTCCTCAAATTCGGCCGCGATGTTGTCCTTGTGGGCTTGGCGAATATCCTGCCGCCGCAGGGCTTCCTCGGCGGGCGCATGTCCCTGTTCGGCAGCCTTGTGGAACCAGCGGGCGGCCTCGTGCAAATCCCGTGGCACGCCGTCGCCCTTGTAATACATCCTGCCCAGCGTGAACTGGGCTTGGGCATTGTTCCCGCTGCGCGCCTCCTCGAGCAGCTTTCCCGTGTCCCTGTGCGGGAAAAGCGTCCAGACGGGCTTGCCGGTGTGAAGCGTGTAGGCGACAGCGATGCCGACGAGACAGACAATGGGCATGAGCCGCCTGAGGCAGGCGGCGAGCCTGTTTTTCGTCCGGGCGGCCGTTTTTGGCCTTTTGTTCAGGGAGGCTGTTTTCTGCGTCATGCGGGGTCTTCTCCTGCGCGGCGCTCAGGCCGGATGGCTATCGTGCGTGCCGCCCGGCCTGCCGCGAGATCCGCCGCAAAGGCCTTGCGGATGTCGTCCCGCCACAGGGCCTTGCGGGCCTTGACATCCCCCTGTTTCGCCGCCATGCGGAGCCAGCGGATCGCCTCATGCATGTCGCGGGGCAGGCCGTCGCCATAATAATACATGATGCCCAGATTGTACCGGGCCTCGGCAATCCCCTGTCCGGCGGCCTTGCGGAACCAGCGGGCGGCCTGCGCCTTGTCCTCGGGCAGGCCGTTGCCGTGGTCGTACATGAGGCCCAGATTGTACTGTGCCGGGGCATATCCCTGTTCGGCGGCCTTGCGATACCAGACGGCGGCCTGCGCCGTGTCCTCGGGGATGCCCTCGCCCAGATTGTACATGAAGCCCAGATGGCACTGGGCCTCGGCAAGCCCCTGTTCGGCGGCCTTGCGGAACCAGCGGGCGGCCTGCGCCTTGTCCTGCGGGACGCCCCTGCCCGAGTTGTACAGGAAACCCAGATTGTACTGGGCCGAGGCATGCCCCTGTTCGGCGGCCTTGCGGTACCAGCGGGCGGCCTGCGTCTTGTCCTCGGGGATGCCATCGCCCGCGCTGTACATGACGCCCAGATTGAACTGGGCCGGGGCATAGCCCTGTTCGGCGGCCTTGCGGTACCATTGGACGGCCAGCGTTTTGTCCTGCGGCTCGCCCCTGCCCGTATCGTACATGATGCCCAGATCGTACTGTGATACGGCATGCCCCTGTTCGGCGGCCTTGCGAAACCAGACGGCAGCCTGCGCCATATCCTGCGGCAGGCCATCGCCTCTGGCGTACCTGAGGCCCAGTGCGTGCTGGGCCTCGGCAAGCCCCTGTTCGGCGGCCTCGGTCGCCCGGGCGGTCGTTTCCGTTGCTTTCGCAATCTGTTCCGCATCGTTCCGGGGCGGCTCTTGCTGTGCCATGCGCCATCACCTCACATTGCCGTTCGGGCAGACTGCCGGGAGCTGCCGGTCAGCGGCCCCGGCTCAGCCGGCCGTCATCCGCAGCCGGATATCGGCCAGATCCTTGAGCCACCGCTGCCGCACATCCTGAATGACAGCATTCGGCAGCTGGATTTCACAGCAGCGTTTCAGGGCCTGTTCGGCCTCGGGCAGCGGCCCGTCCGTGTCGCGCAGCGCCTTATACATGAGCAGGCAATACAGGGTCTCGGCATCGCTTTCCTCCGTGCCCTCGCCGAAAAAGCTGCAACGGGCCAGTATCCGCGCGGCCTCGGCACTGCCTTGTTCGAGCGCCTTGCGGAACCAGCTCACGGCCTGCGTCCGGTTTTGGGGCACGCCGTCGCCGATCCAGCAGGCTCGGCCTTTGGCGAGCAGGCGTTGCGCCTCGGCGCCGGCCGGGCCTTGCGCCGACTGTTCCGCCTTGCCGTTTTTGCCGGGGCCTGCCGCCTTCTTGCCGTCCGGGGCGGAAGCAATATCCGGGAGATGGTGTTGCAGGACGGCCCGCGCCTTGCTGTTGCCCAGTTTGAGCGATCGCCGGTAATAATACAGGCTCAGGCCCGGATCCCTTTCCATGCCGTCGCCCTCGGCAGCCAGCCGTCCCAGGACAAACGCGAGCTCGCGGCAGATTTCCGCCGCTCTGGCGGAGTCCGCTTCAATCAGTGCTTTCAGCTGTGGCGGGAGTTCGTCCTTGCCTTCCTTCAGGCGCGTCAGGTCGTTTATGACGGTGGAAATGTCCGACTCCAGCCGTGTGGCGATGCGGGCGATCCTGATTTTGCCCTGTTCGGTTTTGCTCGTTTTGCCACAGGCTTGCAGCAGTTCGCTCTTGGCCAGAGCCATGCGCATCCACAGCAGCCTGCTCATGGCATGCTCGTATTTTTTGGGGATGGCGGCTTCCGCGTCCAGCGTGTGCAGCATGTCCCGCGCCTGTGTGCACTGGCGGTCGGATCGTTCGCAGACCTCGCGGCACCAGGCGGTCGCCAGCCAGGTGTTGCGCGGTACGCCGTCGCCCTCGGCATAGATGCGCTCCAGTTCCAGCATGGCTTTTCTGTTGAAATCCGAGGCCGCCCAGTGAAGCCAGAGGATCGCCCTGCCCTTGTCGGGCGGCAGACCCTTGCCCGCCGCATACAGGCGCGCCAGCAGGAGCGGGCTTTCCTCGTCGCCCAGCAGCGCCGCCTCGCTCAGCAGGGCGACGGCCTGCTTCTCATTGCGCGGCATGCCGTCGCCTTCGGCATAGATCTTCCCGATTTTTCGCAGATACATGCCGGAGATCCCGGGATCCTCGCTCTCTTCCGCCAGCAGGCGGTACCAGTGGACGGCCTGTTTCGTATCCCGGGGGATGCCGTCGCCCGCATAATACCGTTCGGCCAGTATCTTCCGGGAGCCGGGGATGTTGTATTCCGCCGCCTTGCGGTACCAGAAGGCCGCCTGCGCCCTGTCCTGCGGAATGCCGTCGCCCTCGTCGTACATCTTGGGCAAATTGCGCAAGGCCTTGGGATGGTTTTGTTCCGCCGCCTTGCCGTACCAGAGGGCCGCCTGCGCCTTGTCTCGCGGCAGCCCGTACATGCCGTAGTAATAGGCCGCCCCCAGCCCGAACTGCGCCTTGGCCTCCCCCTTGCGCGCACGCTGCATGAGCGGTTCGACTATGGCGCGATAGCGGGCTTCTTCCTCGGCTTTGAGATTTTCCTGATGGGCCGTGGCGATATCTTGCCGCTGCATGGCTGCCCGCGCCATTTGATGCCTGCCGTTTGCCGCCTTCTCAAACCAGCGGGCGGCCTCATGGATATCCTTGTCCACGCCGTAGCCATTGTAATGGATGATGCCCAAATTGAACCGGGCCGTCGGCTCGCCCTCCCTGGCGGCCTCGCGGAACAACTCCAGCGCCTTCGCCCTGTCTTCGGGCACGCCGTCGCCCTGAAAAAGCATGACGCCAATCCGGCATTTCGCCGTCCTGCTTCCCTGCTCGGCCGCCTTGCGGTACCAGGCAAGCGCCTGCGCCATGTCCTGCTTCAGGCCGTCGCCGCCCGCGGCATACAGGTCGCCCAGACGGCACATGGCCTCGGCATCGCCCTGTTCGGCGGCCGCGCAGAGCCAGCGCTCCGCCTCGGCCCAGTTCTTCGGCGTGCCGAGGCCCAGGGCATACAGACTGGCCAGATCTTTCTGGGCCTCGACATCTCCCAGCCCGGCGGCTTTCAGATACCAGTTCAGGGCCTGTTCGTTGTCGTGGGGCAGGCCGTCGCCAGCGGCATACAGTCCGGCCAGCCGGTACATGGCCTCCGGCTCGCCCTTTTCGGCGGCCTTGCGGAAGTAGGCCGCCGCCTTGGCATTGTCCGTTTCGTAGTAGGAATAGGCCTTGCTGAGCAGGAAGAAAGGCTCCTGCAGGGCTTCATTGTCAAAATCTTCGTCAACCGGCTCCTCCCCGCCGAACATGACGGCACAGGCGATCCCGATGACGAGAACGGCAAGGGCGACAAGGCCGAACCGAACGAGCACGGCGTTTGTGCCGGTCTCGTCAGGGCCGGTTTTCCTGCGGTTGCGGGCGAACGGGTCGTTGGGCGAGGTCTGCTGGCGTGGGCGCATGGCATGGCTCCGGATGGCATGGGCCGGTAGGGCGGCAGGGCTGGTGTCCCGGGGATATCCCCGGGCGGGTGCTTACTGATTTTTCTAGCAGAATTGCTCCCTTGTGGCAATGTCGCCGTCTCCCGCGCCTGCCTCGCAGCTGTTCAGGGCCGCCGGGAGCCAGACCGAAGCCCGGCTGGTGGCCTCCCGGCCTAGATGCCCGGAAAGTAGCCCGCGTACTGGAGCAGCCAGATGCAGGCCGTGAGGCTGACAAGGCTCACGCCGTTGCTCAGCACGGCGGTCAGGGCGGCCTCCTCGGGCAGGGCATTGTAGACCTGCGCCAGCACCGAGGCCACCAGCGCCGAGCCGGTAGCGCTGGTCAGCACGCCCACGCCGAGCCAGAGGGGGGTCACGTCCAGCGCGGCCATGATCAGCCAGCAGATGAGCGGGCAGAGGATGAGTTTGCAGCTGACCAGCCAGGCCTGCCGCCAGAAGGCATGCCCCACGCTGCGGGTCAGGGCGAGGCGGAGCTTTTGCCCCAGATCGAAGCCGAGCGCAATGAGCATGCAGGGGGCTGCCGTAAAGCCCACCAGCGCGCAGGCCCTGTCCAGCGGCGCCCAGAGGCCCGCGCCGCTCACGGCCAGGGTCAGACCGGCCACGGTGGACAGCAGAATGGGATTGCCCAGCACCAGCGCACGGAACAGTATCCAGACCCGGCTTTGCCCCTCTTCCCAGGCGGTGACGCCGTTGAGCAGATCCAGCCGCACCTGGCCCATGATGACCACCACATTGGGCGTGAGCGTCATGAGACCGGCCACCACCAGAGCCTCGGTATTGCCGGGCAGCAGGCCTTCCACAATGGGCAGGCCCACAAAGGCCGTATTGCAGGCGCTGCAGCCCAGAGCGGAAATGACCGCCGCGCCGCTGCCGCGCCGACAGAACAGGCGATCGCCCGCGTAGCCCAGCAGATAGCAGACAAGCGGCGCGCCCAGCGCCCCCAGCCAGAAGCCGCCGTGGGCCAGCGTGCTGCGGTCGGCCTGGGCCATGACATGCAGCAGCAGGAGGGGCAGGGCCAGCTTGAGCACATAAATGCCCAGCACCTTGCCCGCGCTGTCCGGCAGAATGTCCCGCGCCCGCAGCATGACGCCCAGTCCGATGATCAGAAAAACCGGCAATACCGCCCAAAATGCAATCAGCATGACCTGCCCCCTTGCAGCGAGGCTACTCTGCGCCTTTGCGCCGGGCTTGTCCAGAAAGAGTTTGTTCGCACAAACAGTTTTGGGAGAGGGAGCAATACCGTACCGGGCTGGCGCGGCAATAGCGAAGAGATGCCCGCAAGGGGCGTCACACAATGACGGGGGAGTCCGCATGCGCGGAACTCCCCCGGAAGCGGCGGGGTGCGGCGGTCTAGAGGCCGATTTCCTCGTCGGTGAGGTAGCAGGCCGGATCCTGCGCCCATTCGTCGCCGTAATAGGCTTCGGCGCGGGCGCGGAAGTTGCCGCCGCAGATGTTGAGGAAGCGGCATTGGGCGCAACGGCCCTTCACATGGGCTTTCTTGTCCTTGAGCTTGTGCAGCAGTTCGATGGACGGATCGTCCCAGATTTCGGAGAAGGGGCGTTCCAGCACATTGCCGAAGGTATGGTTGCGCCAGAACTGGTCGGCATGCACCTGCCCGTCCCAGGAGATACAGCCGATGCCGCGCCCGGAATTGTTGCCCTCGTTGAACTGGAGCAGCTCGAAAACCTCCTCGGCGCGCTTGGGATCCTCGCGCTTGAGACGCATCCAGACGTAGGGGCCGTCGGCGTGATTGTCCACGGTGAGGATTTCCTTGGGCTTGCCCTTGTCAAAGAGGGCGCGCGTCTCGTCCATGATCAGATCAAGCACCTGCCGGGTTTCGGCATGATCCAGATCTTCCTTGATGAGTTCGGAACCGCGCCCGGAATACACGAGGTGATAGAAACAGGCGCGCGGCACTTCCCGTTCTTCCAGCAGGCGGAAGATGCCGGGAATTTCGGCCACGTTGCGCTTGTTGATGGTGAAGCGCAGGCCCACCTTGAGTCCTTCGGCCTGACAGTTGGCAATGCCTTCCAGCGCCTTCTTGAAGGATCCGGGCACGCCGCGGAAGTGATCGTGCACGTTTTCCAGACCGTCCAGCGAAATGCCCACATAGGACAGGCCGACGCTCTTGAGTTCGCGGGCCTTTTCCTTGGTGATGAGCGTGCCGTTGGTGGAGATGACCGCCCGCATGCCCTTGGCGGTGGCGTGGCTGGCCAGCTCCACCAGATCCTTGCGCACCAGCGGTTCGCCGCCGGAAAAGAGCATGACCGGCGCGCCGTAGGCGGCCAGATCGTCGATCATTTCCTTGGCTTTCTGCGTGGAAATGTCGTCCTGTCCGTCCACATCCACGGCCTTGGCGTAGCAGTGCACGCATTTGAGATTGCAGCGCCGGGTCATGTTCCAGACGACCACGGGCTTCTTGTCCTTGGAGAATTGCAGCAGGTGGGAGGGAAGTTGCCCGGAATGACGCCCGTAACGCAGGGCGTCCGAGGGTTCCACCTGTCCGCAGTAGAGTTTGGAGATGCCGATCATGAGGTATCCTTGTGGGCGGCTAGCCGCCGATTTCCTGTTTCAGGGCCGCAAAGGCGGCCTCGATGCCGTTGACATTGTTGCCGCCCGCCTGGGCGAGGTCGGGACGGCCGCCGCCGGAACCGCCGCAAGGCGCGGCCACGGGCTTGATGAGCGCCGGCGCGGTGAAGCGGTCGTGCAGATCTTTGGAAACATAGAGCAGCAGGCCCACCTTTTCGCCTTCCGCCGAGGCCAGACAGGCAATGCCCGAGGGCAGGCGGGAGCGCACGCCGTCCATGAGATCGCGCAGGGCCTTGACGGGCACATTGTCCAGCCGGGCGGCGAGCACCTTGATGCCGTTGATTTCCTCAAGGCCCTGCATGATGTCGCCGGAGGCGGGCGCGGCGGCCTTTTCCACGGCCTTGCGCAACTTTTTCACCTCGTCCTGCAGGGCCTGCACGCGCTCGGCCAGCTGATCCGGCCGGCTCTTGAGGCGGGCGGCCAGCTCCTGCAGGGTCTCGCGCTGTTCGCGCAGCAGGGCCAGGGCGTTCCAGCCGGTCACGGCCTCGATGCGCCGCACGCCGGCGGCCACGCCGCTTTCGGACACAATGGCAAAGGCGCCGATGCGGCCCGTGCTGACCACATGGCTGCCGCCGCAGAGTTCCAGCGAATAGAGAGCCTCGCCTTCGCCCATGTTCACCACGCGCACCACATCGCCGTATTTTTCGCCAAAGAGGGCCATGGCCCCGGCCCGTTCCGCGTCTTCGCGGGACATTTCACGCGCCAGCACGGGCAGATCGGCCATGATGGCCGCATTGACCTCATGCTCGACAGCGGCCAGTTCCTCGGGCGTGAGGGCGGCCAGATGCGTGAAGTCGAAACGCAGGCGCTCGGGGCTGACCAGCGAACCGGCCTGCTTGACGTGATTGCCCAGCACCTTGCGCAGGGCGGCATGGAGCAGATGGGTGGCGCTGTGATTGCGGGTCACGTCCTGACGGCGGTCGGCGTCCACGCTCAGGCAGATTTCGTCGCCCTCGGCCAGACTGCCGGCAAAGACTTCCACCAGATGCACGGGCAAGGTTCCGGCCTTGAGGGTATCGAGCACCCGAGCCTGTGCGCCGCCGGCCGTGCTGATGACGCCCGTATCGCCGCACTGGCCGCCGGATTCGGCATAGAAGGGCGTCTGCCCGGCCAGCAGGTAGCCTTTCCGCCCCTGGGCAAGTTCGCGCACCTGCCTGCCTTCCGCATCGCGCAGGGCCAGAATCCGGGCCTGCGCAGCCGAAAGGCTTTCGCCCACATAGCGGCAGGCCCATGTGCCGTGCGCCAGTTCCTGCAGCACGGCGGAACCGCCCGCCTGCGCGCCGAGCAGGCCGCTCTTTTTCTGATTGTCGCGGGCGCGGCGGCGCTGTTCGGCCATGCAGGCCTCAAAGCCGGCCGCATCCACGGAAAAGCCGCGCTTTTCGGAAACGTCGGTCACGATGTCCAGCGGGAAGCCGTAGGTATCCGAGAGCTTGAAGCAGAATTCGCCGGAAATGCGCGTTTCCTTGCGGGCGGCAAGGGCGGCCAGTTCGGCTTCGAGCAGTTCGAGGCCCTTGCCCAGGGTCTGGGAAAAGCGCTGCTCCTCCTCGAAGACGGCGCGGGCGATGAAATCGGCCTGCTGGACAAGTTCGGGGTAGTCCTCGCCCATGAGTTCGGTGACCCGGCGGCAGACCTTGTGCAGGAAGGGTTCGTGCACGCCCATGAGGGTGGCGAAGCGCAGGGCGCGGCGCACCAGACGCCGCAGCACATAACCCCGCCCCTCGTTGGAGGGCAGCACCCCGGCGGCGATGAGGAAGCAGGCGGAACGGGCATGGTCGGCAATGACGCGCAGGGCCGTGTCCACATCGTTGGTGTCCGGCGCGCTGAAGCTGTAGCGCACGCCCGCCAGCTCGGCCGCATGCTGGATGATGTCCTGAAAGAGGTCGCAGTCGAAGTTGGAGCGCTTGCCCTGACAGACGGCGGCAATGCGTTCCAGCCCCATGCCGGTGTCGATATTGGGCTTGGCCAGCGGCAGGCGGCTGCCGTCGGCCTGCTGATCGAACTGGGTGAAAACGAGGTTCCAGATCTCGAGGAAGCGGTCGCAGTCGCAGCGGCCCACGCCGCAATCCGGGCCGCAGGCCATGTCCTCGCCCTGATCGTAGTGGATTTCCGAGCAGGGGCCGCAGGGGCCGGTGTCGCCCATCGTCCAGAAATTATCCTTTTCGCCCAGACGGATGATGCGCTCGGCGGGCACGCCCATTTCATCGCGCCAGATGGCCTCGGCCTCGTCATCGTCGCGATAGACGGTGATCCAGAGGCGCTCCCGGGGCAGGCCCAGTTCCACGGTGACGAATTCCCAGGCCATGCGGATGGCCTCGCGCTTGAAATAGTCGCCGAAGGAGAAATTGCCCAGCATCTCGAAGAAGGTGTGGTGGCGCGCGGTGCGGCCCACGTTTTCGAGGTCGTTGTGCTTGCCGGACACGCGCAGGCATTTCTGGGAGGAGGCCAGGCGGGTACAGGGCGGGGTTTCCTCGCCGGTAAAGAATTTCTTGAAGGGCACCATGCCCGCGTTGGTGAACAGCAGGCTGGGGTCGTTGTCGGGAATGATGGGGCCGGACGGCATGACGCGGTGGCCGTGACGGCTGAAGAAAGCCAGATACTTCTGACGGATTTCCTTGGCGGTCAGCATGGATACCTCACAATTCCCCGGGGGGGAGCGTGCGACGGGCGGGCCGTCGCGGAAAAATCAGTCGTCCTGCGGCAGATCGTCGCCGTCTTCGGACAGCTCCTCGGCGGAGGGGGTGAACTCCTGCGGATGCATGCCGAGAAATTCGATGACCTGGGCCTCGATGCGCTTGCGCAGTTCGGCGTCCTCATCCAGCAGGGCGCGCACCTTTTCGCGGCCCTGTCCCAGCTTTTCGGAACCGAAGGCGAACCACGAACCGCTCTGTTCGATGATCTTGGCATCCAGCCCGAGGTCGATGAGTTCGCCCGAGCGGGAGATGCCCTGCCCGTAGAGGATGTCGAAGGTGGCGCTGCGGAAGGGCGGGGCCACCTTGTTCTTGACCACCTTGACCCGGGTGCGCGAGCCGAAGGATTCCTCCTTGTCCTTGAGCGTCTGGATGCGGCGGATGTCCATGCGCACCGAGGAGTAGAACTTGAGGGCATTGCCGCCGGTGGTGGTTTCCGGGCTGCCGTAGCCGGTGACGCCGATCTTCATGCGGATCTGGTTGATGAAGATGACCGAGGTGCGGGACTTGTGGATGGTGCCGGTGAGGCGGCGCATGGCGTGGGACATGAGCCGGGCATGTCCGCCCACCTGCGATTCGCCCATGTCGCCTTCCAGTTCGGCCTGCGGAATGAGGGCGGCCACGGAGTCCACCACCACCAGATCCACCGCGCCGGAACGCACGAGCATGTCGGCAATGTCCAGGGCCTGTTCGCCGTAGTCCGGCTGGGAAATGAGCAATTCGTCGGTATTGACGCCCAGCCGTCTGGCATAGTTCACGTCAAGGGCGTGTTCAGCGTCCACGAAGGCGCAGGTGCCGCCCTGCTTCTGGCATTCGGCAATGATATGCAGGGTGAGGGTGGTTTTGCCCGAGGATTCCGGGCCGAAAATTTCGGTCACGCGGCCGCGCGGAATGCCGCCCACCCCGAGGGCCAGATCGAGACCGATGGAGCCGGTGGGGATGACCGGGATCTGCACATGGGCGTCGTCGGACAATTTCATGACCGCGCCCTTGCCGTATTTGCGTTCAATGGTGGAAAGCGCGGTGCCGAGGGCTTCCGCGCGGGCTTCTTCAGGGGTGAGGGCCGGTTTTTTGGCCATGATTGCTGCTCCGAAAAAGAGGGAAATATGTGGCTGTCCAGTTTAGCAGAGCCGGGCCGTCAAGGCAACACGTCCCGTCGGGCCGCCCGGCCGTCCCCGCCGCCCGAGGTTGGCACGGCCTGCCGCATGTTGCCGTGAGGCGCGTCACTGTGCGCGGCATTTCGTTCGCCGTGCGGGCAGGGCGCGGGTCGGGATCAGACCGCGGCTTCCAGCAGCATATTGTCGCGGTGAATGACCTCGGGATAATGGGCGTCGCCCAGAATGGCCGCCACCTCGATGCGCTTGAGGCCCATGATGCGGCGCAGATCCGGCGCGCCGTAATTGCTCAGGCCCACGCCGAGGACGGTGGACGTGCCGTCGGCTTCGAGCCGGGCAATGCGCACCAGCGCCCCCTGCTGAAAATTGCCCTCCACCTGCCGCACGCCCCCGGGCAGGAGGCTGCCGCCCCGATGCTGCAGGGCCTCGGCCGCGCCCGCGTCCACGCAGACCGTGCCTGCGGGGTCGGACTGATAGGCCAGCCAGAACTTGCGGCGGGAAATGGCGTGATCCGCGGGGCGCACCCAGGTGCCGACCTGTTCCCCGGCAAAGGCCCGGCGCATGACATCCGGCTCGCGGCCCGGCAGGATGAGGGTGGGCACGCCAAGCTGGGCCGCCCGGCGCGCGGCGGTGAGCTTGGAATACATGCCGCCCGTGCCCACGGTCGTCTTGCCGCCGCACAGCCTGCCCAGATCGAGTTCGCCCACGTTTTCCACGCAGGACATGACGCCCACGTCGGGATTTTCCTGCGGATTACCCGCCAGCACGCCGGGCGCGGAAGTGAGATTGATGAAGAGATCCGCGCCGGTGAGATTGACCAGCAGGCTGGACAGGCAGTCATTGTCTCCGAACTTCAGTTCGGCCACGGAAACGGTGTCGTTTTCATTGACAATGGGCAGCACGTCCCATTGCAACAGCTCGGCAAAGGTGTTGCGGGCATTGAGAAAGCGTTGTCGCGCCCGCAGATCGTCCCGGGTCAGCAGCACCTGCGCCGTGGGCAGACCGAAGGGCGCAAAGGCCCTGTCCCAGGCCCGCATGAGCTGGCCCTGCCCCACGGCGGCCGCGGCCTGCCGCGCGGCCAGGCCCACCACCTCGAAATGCCGCCCGTGGCGGGCAAGGGTGGCGCGTCCGGCGGCCACCGCCGCCGAGGAGACGAGGATGATGCGCCGGGCAGGCTCCTCGCCGCGCCGGTCGGCGGGCATGTCCTCCCCCTTGCGCAGGGCCGCCATCTGGGCCGCGATATTTTCCAGCACCGGCATGCGCAGGCCGGAAGGATCGGTGAGCACCGCGCTGCCGATCTTGATGATCACCAGCCGGGCATGGGCGAGCGCCTGCCGTTTTTCCTCTTGCCAGTCTTGCGGACGGGTTTTCATGCTTTCTCCGGGCACAGGCCCGAGGCTTGGCTCATTCGCGGGTATAAATGACTTCGATATCCTCGAAATCGTCCTCTTCCGCCGGGGCGGCCGTGAGGGAGCGGTGCAGCGGCTCGTGGGTCTCCATGCTGTCGCGCAGCTTCCAGAGTTCGGCCACCAGCGGCTCGATGCCCATGTTCTCGCGGGCGGAGATGAAAAAGACGTTCCGTCCGTCGGCCCGGGCGCGTTCGCGCAGGGCCTCCAGCCGTTCCGGCGCGGCGAGATCGATCTTGTTCACCACCTCGATCTGCCGCCGCGTGCCCAGCTCCTCGCTGAAGCGGCGCAACTCCTCGTTGATCAGCTCGAAGCCCGCCCACGGATCGTCGTCGTTCACATCCTCGATGCTGAGAATATGCACGAGAAAGCGGGTGCGCTCCACATGCTTGAGGAAGCGGTGGCCCAGCCCCTGTCCCTCGTGCGCGCCCTCGATGAGGCCGGGAATGTCCGCAATGACCATGCGGCGATCCGGATCGAACTCGTCAATGAGCACGCCCAGATTGGGGGTCAGGGTTGTGAAGGGATAGGCGGCGATCTTGGGCCGGGCGGCAGATACGCGGGAAATGAAGGTGGACTTGCCCGCATTGGGCAGGCCCAGCAGGCCGGCGTCGGCCAGAATCTTCAGTTCAAGCCGCAGATCGAGCGCCTCTCCCGGCTCGCCGGGCTGGGCAAAGCGCGGGGCGCGCATGGTGGAGGTCTTGAAATGCTCGTTGCCCTTGCCGCCGCGCCCGCCCCGGGCCACCAGCACTTCCTGCCCCGGCTCGCTGAGGTCGGCCAGCAGGCGTTCGCCGCCGTCCTCGTCCAGAGCATAGGCCAGCGTGCCCACGGGCAGATCGAGGATCAGATCCTCGCCGTTCTTGCCGTCGCACTGGCTGCCCATGCCGGGCTGCCCGTTGCGGGCCTCATAGAGACGCTTGAGGCGAAAATCATAGAGGGAGAGCAGGCGGGCTTCGGCCCGCAGGATGACGGAGCCGCCATTGCCGCCGTTGCCGCCGTTGGGGCCGCCGCGCGGCACGAACTTCTCGCGCCGGAAGGACACGCAGCCGTGCCCGCCCTTGCCGGCCCGCACCTGAATTCTGGCTTCATCGACAAATCGCATACACACTCCCGCCGTTCGCGCGTCCGGGAAGGCCGGCGGCCCGTGCCCGGGAAAGGCGCAAACAGCAAAGGGGAAGAAGCCCTGCGGCCCCTTCCCCTGAAAATTGCGTCCTGCCGCGACCGAAACTAGCCGGCGGCGGGGACTTCCACATGCACGCGGGTCAGCACGCGACGCTTGCGGGTGTACTTTTCATAACGCACCACGCCGTCGATCTTGGCAAAGAGGGTGTAATCCCTGCCCATGCCCACATTTTCGCCGGGATAGATGCGCGTGCCCAGCTGACGCACGAGAATGTTGCCCGCCAGCACCTGCTGCCCGCCAAAACGCTTGACGCCGCGTCTTTGGCCCGCACTGTCGCGGCCGTTGCGCGAAGAGCCGCCTGCTTTCTTATGAGCCATGATTTACTCCTTGCTTGCGCGTTGACCGCGCCTAGCCGTTGATGCTCTTGACGCGAATGGTGGTGTGATCCTGACGGTGGCCGCGCAGCTTGCGCGAGTCATTGCGCCGCCAGCGCTTGAACACCATGACCTTGGCGCCGCGCCCGTGTTCCACCACTTCGGCGGTCACGGCGGCATTGGCCACATAGGGCGCGCCGATCTTGCACTGGGCGCCGCCGATCATCAGCACCTTGTCCAGCGTGATTTCGCTGCCGGCCTGCGCGGCCAGCTTTTCCACAACCACCTTGGAACCTTCTTCCACGCGGTACTGTTTACCGCCGGTTTCAATAATAGCGTACATGCTCGACCTCCGAAAAGAGAAAGGCTTTTTTGCCTCATTATTTACTGAATGTCAACGCTTCTTTTTCCTTTTGTCGCCGGAGGCTCTTAGCATGCTTTTGTGCGCATGGCAAGCAAAAGGACAACGCTCCCCGATTTCGGGCAAGGGCGCCGCTTGCGGGCGTGCGGGGAAATTCGTACAAGAGGGCATGAGCGAACTGTTCCCCGCCCTTGTCATCAGCTCCCTGTCCCATGACGGGCGCGGCATTGCCCGCACGCCCGGGGGCGTCGTCTTTGTGGAGGGAGCCTTGCCCGGACAGACCGTGCGCGCCCGCCTGCTGCGGCGCAAGGCCCGCTTTGCCGAGGCCCGCTGCGAGGCCGTGGAACAGCCCGGCCCGGAGGAGCGGCCCGCCCTCTGTCCGCATCAGGAGGACTGCGGCGGCTGCCCGTGGCAGCGGCTGAGCCGGCCCGCCCAGCTGCGCTGGAAGGTACGGCTGCTGTGCGACGCCCTGCAGCGCATCGGCAAGTTTGCGGCCCCGCCCCCGGAGGACATTCTGTTTGCGTCGGAGGAAAGCGCCTTCCGCAACAAGATGGAATTTGCCTTCGGTACGGCGGCGGACGCTGCGGACGGGTCGGACGAAACAGGCGGGCCGGAGCGCCTTTGTCTGGGCCTGCGGCGTCGCGGGGGCCTGAGCGTGCTGGCCGTGCCGGGCTGCCGTCTGCTGCCGCCGGAAACGCTGGCCGTTGTGCGGACAGCCGAGCATCTGGCCCGGGAACTGTCCGCGCGCGACCGTTCCCTGTGCGCCTATCGCCCGCCGGCGCGGCAGCGGGACGGGGCTGCCGGGGGCGGCGGGACGTCTGCCCGCAGCGGCACGGGCTTCTGGCGTTTTTTGGTGCTGCGTCGCGGCCTGCCGCCGGACAGTCCCCTGACCCCGCAGGCGGCGCTGGCGCAGCCGGAAAGCTGGCGGGCCTGGGCCGTCTGTCTGACCAGCCCCGGGAATGCGCGGCAGCAGGCCGCCGTGCGGGCGCTGGGCGAGGAGCTTTTGCGGCGGCACACGCATCTGGCGGGCTTTGTGCATGAGGAGCGCCGCAGCGACGACGCCCTTGCGCAGGGCGAGGCGCGCGTGTGCTGCCTTTCCGCCGATGGGCGGCACGGCGCGGGCGCGGCCCTGTTGCGCCTGCCGCTGGCCGGGGAATGGTTCACGCTGGATGCGGCCTCCTTCTTTCAGGTCAATACGACGGCCGCCCAGCTGCTGGCGCGGGAGGCCGTCGAGCGGCTCCTGTCCGCCGTCTTTCCCGGCGGGCCGGGCGCACCCGCGGGCAAACTGCTGGATATTTATTGCGGGGTGGGCGCGCCGGGCCTGCTGGCCGGGCGGCATTTTGCCGAAACGCTCGGGCTGGAATACGATGCCCGGGCCGTCAATCTGGCCCGCTGCAATGCCGCGGCCCTCGGCTGCCGGGGGCAGTGGCTGGCCGGCGATGCCGGACGCCTGCTGGCGCGGCGCCGGGAGCGGCCCGGGCATTTTGCCGCCGCACTGGTCGATCCGCCCCGCGCGGGCATGGACGGGCGTGCGCTGGACGCCCTGCTGGCCCTGCGGCCGCCGCATATCCTCTATATATCCTGCAATCCCGCCACGCTCGCCCGGGACGGCGCGCGCCTTGCGTCGGCATACGCGCTGCACGCCCTGCGGCCCGTGGATCTCTTTCCCCATACGCCGCATCTGGAAACGGTCAGCCTCTGGCAACGGCGCTGAGCCGCGATGCCGGGATCGGCTCCTGGGGCGGGCGGGGAGAAATGCCGCGCGGCGCGTTGACGATTTTGCCGCGCGCTGCTAAGCTGTCAAGCGGTTATCGACAGGCACGGCAAATGCCGCAGGCAGGCGGGGCACGGCCCCGGCGGGAGCGCATGTCCTTCAGGGAAATTTTGCAGCAACAGCAGCGCGGCCTTGAATTCATGGGCAGCGTGGGCGTCATCGGCCTGCACATGGTCAGCGGGCCGCTGGTGGGCTTCGGCATCGGCTACGGGCTGGACTACTGGCTGGACAGCGGGCCGTGGGGCAAGCTCGTCTTCCTGATCATCGGCATCGGGGCGGGCTTTCTCAACGTCTACCGCGACAGTCGGCAGCTTTTGCGCCGCATGGCTCGTGATGAGGCCCGGAGCCGCGCCGCGGGCGAGGCCGGGCCGGGCGTGCCGGAAGCCGGGCAGACCCCGCGCGAACCGCGCGATACGGGCGACGAAGAGGCCCGGGCCGGGTCGGCGACGCCTGCGTCACGCCCTGAGCCTCCCCGGGTCGGGCAGGCTCCGCGCGAGCCGCGCGAATGTGCTGCGCCGGGCCACGGAGTCCCCCGTGTCTGAGGCGCGTTCCGGCCTGCCGCTGCTGACGGCGCTGGATGCATGGCTGTGGCGGCGGGGCATCGGGCATATGCAGATTCGCCCCCTGCTGCGGAATCTCATGCTGCTGTCGGCCTTGCTGCTGGCCACAGGCGGGGCGGTCGTCCTCTGCGGCTGGGGCGCATCCCTGCTCTGGCTGGGCACGGGCTGCGCATTGATGACATGGATTTTCTGGGAGCTGGCGCGCTTTTTTCTGCGCCGCCCCCTGAGCGAAAACGGCATGGCGATGTTCCCCCTGCTGTTGCTGCGCTGGGGCCTGCGCTTCGGCGTGGCGGCGGGCATCGTCTATCTGGTGCTTGCGGTGGGCAGGGCGTCCCCGCTGGTTTTTGTGGCCGGGGTCGTGCTGGCCGAAATCGTTGCCCTGGCAAGTTACCTTCGCGCCGTCCGGCGCTGATTCATACCGGCGACGCGCCCGGGCGCGCCGCGCAAGAGGAGGCACTCATGGCTGGTGGTGGTTTGCCGCATCCGGTACTGCTCTCCACCTTCCTGAACATGGATGAGATCGTCATCAATGGACAGGCGGTGGAATTCAAGCATGTCTTTTATTCCTGGGTCTGCATCGCGGTGCTGATCGTGCTGTCCCTCATTGTCCGCCGCCGCCTCACCCTTGTGCCGGGGCGGATGCAGAACGTCTTTGAAGCGATCATCGACACCATCGAAAATTTCGTCTGCGGCAGCATGGGCGAGGTGGGCCGCAAATTCGTGCCGCTGCTGGCGGGCATCTTCATCTACATCTTCTCCATGAACATCATGGGCCTCATTCCGGGCTTCGACGCCCCCACGGCCAATCTGAACAGCACGGTCTGCATGGCGCTCTTCGTGCTGCTCTTTTACAATGCCGTGGGCCTCTGGAAGTGGAAGGCGCATTATGTGCATCACTTCACCGGGCCGTCCAAGTTCCTCATCCCCCTCATGTTCCCGCTGGAAATCGTTTCGCATCTCTCGCGTCCGGTTTCGCTTTCCCTCCGTCTTTTCGGCAACATCCGGGGCGAGGAAATCGTCATGATTCTTTTCTTCGTCATGGCGCCCATTCTGGGCACGATTCCGATCTACGCCCTCTTCCTGCTGGGCAAGTCCATGCAGGCCTTCGTCTTCTTCATTCTGACCATGGTCTACATCAAGGGCGCGCTGGAAGCCCCGGAACACTAGGCCGCCATTTGTGGGGAATGGTCGCTCGCGACCCAACAATACAACTGTTTCAAGGAGTACGAGATGCGCAAACTTCTTCTCACCCTGCTCAACACCGTCGCCCTGGTGGGCATGGCCAGCATGGCCTTTGCCGCCAACCAGCTTGATTCCGCCTCTCTCGGCACCACCTGCCTGGCCGCCGCGCTCGGCATCGGCATTGCCGCCTTCGGCTGCGCCATCGGCATGGGTCTCGGCCTGAAGGGCGCCTGCGAAGGCATTTCCCGCAATCCCGACGCGGGCGGCAAGGTGACCGGCACCATGATTCTGGCCTTTGCCTTCATCGAATCGCTGGCCATTTACGCCCTGGTCATCAGCTTCATCCTGCTGTACGCCAACCCCTATGTGTAGGGCGCGTCCGCAAGGCGTTTCCCGGGGGGCTTCGGCCCCCCTTTTTTTTGCGCTTCTGCCTCCGCGCCGGAACCATGAACGGCCTTTTTGCCTTTCCCCCACGCGCTTCCCTTGCGTGGTGAAAAAAATTGCAGTACGGTAGCAAAAACTTTATTTCACAACAGCCTAGCGCAATGCTTCACAGGATACCTTCATGGTCAGCCAGCCCAAAAGCAAACACATTCCCCGTGCCACCATCCAGCGCCTTGCCACCTATGTGCAAGTGCTGGAAAACCTCTCACGCGACGGCGTGGAGGTCATTTCCTCCAATCCCCTTGCCGAGGCCTGCGGCGTCAACGGCTCACAGGTGCGCAAGGATCTGGCCTACTTCGGAGAGTTCGGCATCAGGGGGGTAGGGTATCATGTGACGTCGCTCATCGCCTCCATCACCTCGGCCCTCGGGGTTGATCGGGAATGGCGCATGGCGTTGGTCGGCGTGGGCAATCTGGGCAAGGCCATCCTCAATCACGGCGAATTTCGCGCGCGCGGCTTCAATATCGTGGGCATCTTCGACTGCGATCCCTTCAAGATCGGGGAAATCGTCCACGGCCTCGAAGTGCATTGCACCAAGGATCTCAAGAGCATCGTCAGCGAGCAGCATGTGGAAATCGGCATCATCACCACTCCGCCCGAGCGTGCCCAGCGCGCCGCCCAACATCTCATGGATGCCGGACTCACCAGCCTGCTCAATTTCGCCCCGGCGCGCATCAAGGTGCCGGAGCATGTGACCGTCGAGTATGTGGACTTTTTTCACCACCTCTACTCGCTGGCCTTCAAGCATACGCAGGAGCATGCGTAGCCTGCCCGCCGGGGCAACCGGCATCCTCGGGCGCTATCTGGATGCGCTCTCCTTCCTGAGCCGGCTGGTGACGCGCCCCGGGCAAAGCGAAGAACGCTTCCGGGCCTGCCTGTCCGCCTTTGCTCCCGCCGGGCTGACCCTGGGCCTTGTCTGGGCCGGAGCGGCGCTGGCGGCCCTGACCGTTGCCCGGGCCGCCCGTGTGCCCGCGCCGCTGGCGGAATTGCTGGCGGGCTGGATCTGGCTGCTGGCCCTGCTCTGGACGACGCGCGGCCTGCACTGGGACGGTGTGGCTGATCTGGCCGATGCCTGCGGCAGCGGGGCCACGGGCGACCGCTTCTGGCAGATCCTGCGCGACAGCCGCCTCGGCGCCTTCGGCGGCATGGCGCTGTGCGCGGGCCTTGCGGGGGCGCTGCTGCTGGCGGCGGCCCATGCGGCCAAGGGACAATGGCTGCCTCTCGTGCTGGCTCCGGCCTGGGGCCGGTGCTGCTCTCTCATGCTGGCCGCTGCGGCCCCGGCGCAGGGCGGCGGCAATCTGGGCCGTCTGGTCTGCGGGGCCATGACCCCGCGCCGTGCACGCGGACAGCAAGGGCTGCTGGGCGGCATGCTGTTGCTGTCGTGGCTGGCGGGCCTGCCGGCCGGCCGGGTGCTTCTGCTGGCGGCGGGGCAATATTTCCTGCACATCTGCCTGCGCCGCACGGCCCTTGCCCACGGCGGCCTGTCCGGCGATTTTCTGGGCACGAGCATTGAAACGGCGCAACTCTGGTTTTTGCTGGCCGCACTCTGAGGCGCATTGCCCGGCATGTCTTCTTTTGTCCCGCAGGCCTTTGCGCCGCCGCGGCGGCGCTCGCAACGATGCGCCCCGACGCGATGCCCGGGGTGCTACAGACCTCACAGGAGGCTCCTCATGGATTTCAAGGCACTGGTCACGGCGGCGCGTACCTGCCGCCGCTTTCAGGAAGACGCTCCCCTGCACATGAGCGATCTGGAATGGCTGGCCGATTGCGCCCGCCTCACTCCCTCGGCCCGCAATGCGCAGGTCTTGCGCTATATTCTGGCGACGGGCCGCATGGTGAGCGAAATCCTGCCCCTCACCGTTTGGGCGGGAGCGCTCAAGGACTGGGGCGGCCCGCATCCCGGCGAACGCCCCACGGCCTTCATGGCTCTGCTGGTGCCCGAGGATGCCCGCGAGCTGACCTTCATCGATGCGGGCATTGCGGCCCAGACCATCCAGCTGGCAGCCAGCTCGCGCGGCTGGGGCTGCTGCATCATCGCCAGCTTCCAGCAAGCGCGCCTGCAGGAAATGCTGGGCGTGCCGGACGGCTACCGCATTGAACTCATGCTGGGCCTTGGCGTGGCCCGGGAAATTCGCCGCATCGCGCCCCTGCCCGCGGATGGTTCCGTGAGCTACTGGCGCGATGCCGAAGGCGTGCACCATGTGCCCAAGCGGGATCTGGACGCCTGCATTGTGGGCCGTTTTCGTGATGAGGAGCGACGCTGACCGCTGGAAGCGCACCGCGCGCGTTCCGGCTTCCCGGGAATGACGGCTGGCCTCGAGCCGCCTTGTCCGGCCTGTCCTGCGCACCGGCAAGAGGCGTGTCCGGGGGCGGCGGGCAAGGCCCGCCTGAGCCGCTGGCGCACGATCTTTTGCGCCGCTGCGGCAGGCCGCCGCGTCGGTCAGATGCCGCAGGCCCGTGCCCTGTTGCCCTCTGTTTGCCGCAAGGAGAAAGTCATGACTCAGCCGGAAGGCGTATGCAAGGAACCCTACATGAAATATTATTCGCCCGAGGAGATACGCGCGATGTGCCTTCGCGGCGCGGAATTGCTGGCCGAAGGCAGGGAGGAGGCGGACAGGCTTTTCAATGAAGTGCCGCTGTTGCCGAAGTCCGCAAAAATCATGAAGGAAATGGTCGGAGTGGACGAAATGATAGCGTCAGGCGTCAATTTGTACGAAGCGGTCAAGGAATACGGGCCGGAATGGCTCAGGCGGTAGGGGAGCCGCGACGGAGCGCTTGCGGCAGGCGATGCGCACCCGCAGCAACGATGACATGGGCAACTATCGGCGCTCATGCGCGATGGCGGGCGAGCATCCAAAGAGCGCGGGCTGGGGGCGCGGCAACATGGTGCGCCGACATGGCGCGCAGGCCGGAAAGCGCACGCCCGCATGGCGCGGGCGGCAGGCTCAGGCCTCCTGCCCCTTGCGCAAATGGCGATTGCCGAACTTTTCGCTGATCAGTTCGGTGATGATCCTGTTGAGACGCGGCAGATCAGGCTTGGAAACCTGCCGATCCGCGCCGACCTTTTCGCCCTTGATCCGCAGGGCCTCGGTGATGAGCGAGGAGAAGAGAATGACCGGCAAATCGCGCATGCTCGTATCATTGCGGATATGCGCCGTCAGGCTGTGCCCGTCCATATCCGGCATTTCAATGTCGGATATGACCAGCTGGATTTCGTCGCTGACCCGCTGCTCTGTCCCGGCGAACTGATCCCGCAGGGCACAGAGATATTGCCAGGCCTCGTTGCCGTTGGCCTTGTCCGTCACGCGGAAGCCGGACTTTTCCAGCGAGGAGCGGATGATATGCCGCAGGGAGGAGGAATCGTCCACGACCAGCAGATGATAATGCCCCGCCCCCTCGATGGGTGTGGTGTCCACTTCCACATGGCTCATGTCCAGCGAGGGATCAAGACTGGCCAAAATCTTTTCCATGTCGAGCACAAAGAGCACGCGATCATCGATGCGCAGCACACTGGTCACGCATTCGCGGGAATAATTGTGCACATAGGCGTTGGGAGCCTCCATGCGATCCCAGGTCAGGCGATGGATGCTCGTTACCGAGGAAACCAGAAAGGCCGCCTGTACCCCGCAGAATTCCGTGACCAGAACCTTGTTGTTCTCGCTCTGCACCAGCTTCTTGCCGAGCCAGGCCGCCAGATCCACCAGCGGCAGCACGCGGCCGCGCAGGTTGAACGTGCCCAGTGAGGAACACTCATTGGTGCCGGGCATGTTGGTGATGCTCGGCAGGCGGATGATTTCCAGCACCTTGGCCACATTGATGCCGTAATGTCCCGTGTAGGTCGAACCGTCGGCCAGTTCTTCCGTCAACAGGAATTCAATGATTTCCAGCTCGTTGTTCTTGGCCTCAAGCAGGCTAACTTGGCTCATGGTATACTCTTCCGGCAAAGTGCTTCAGGCTGGGCTGATCGGGCGAAACGCCGACCGCACTTCCCGCACGCGGTGTCAAAATTTCGGGGCAGAATGCCGCGGCCACCAAGGCAACCCGTTCCCGACAGACCCTCACGTCCGCAAAAGAACGACCGGGACACAGGCGTTTACCGGGGACTGCCCTTATCTTATCGTCCGTTTTGGCGACGGCTTAATGGCAGGGCAGCCAATTTCCCGCTGGCGGACACGTTACTTCCCGGCCCGGGAGCCTGCCCGGGACGGGGTGCGCGCCGTCCGCTCGCGCGGCGGCTCCCGCCGGGGACAGATGGCCGCCAGTTCGCAGTCCGCACAGCGCGGCGATCTCGCATGGCAGACATCCCGCCCGAACCAGACCATGCGATGGTTTACGTCGCCCCATTCGGCACGCGGAAACAGCCGCATGAGATCCCTTTCCACCGCCACGGGATCCGTCTGCGCGGTCAGGCCCAGCCGGTGACTGATGCGCTTGACGTGGGTATCCACCGCCAGGCCCTCATTGATGCCGAAAGCGCCGAACAGCACCACATTGGCCGTCTTGCGCGCCACGCCGGGCAGGGTGATCAGTTCCTCCAGACGGGGCGGCACCTCGCCGCCGTAGACCTCGCACAGACGGCGAGCCGCGCCCAGCAGATTCCTCGCCTTGCTGTGGTAGAACCCCGTGGAGCGGATGACCGCCTCCAGTTCTTCCTGCGTGGCGCCGGCCAGTTCGGTCGGGCCGGGCCAGCGGCGGAACAGTTCGGGCGTGACGGTATTGACGCGCGCATCGGTACACTGGGCGGCCAGCACCGTGGCCACAAGCAATTCCCAGGCATTGGCCGCCACCAGATGGGTGGCCGGTCGGGGATAACGCGCACGCAGGGCGGCCAGCACCGCTTCGGCGCGCCGCAGCGCGCCCCGGGGGAGAGCGTTTTCGGTAACCATGCCGTATCTATGCCACAGCCCACTCTGCGGGACAAGCCCGCAACCGGCCTTCCGCGCGGCCTCGACCAGCCCGGTCGCCCCTTTTGTTTTGCGGCATCCTGTGCTAATCCCCCTTTGACGGTCTGCCGCACGCGGCCACATGCCCCGTTGCGGCCCGTCCGGAAAGCAACAGACCGGCAAGCCCCGCCATTCCTGCGGGAACGCGCCGGGCCGCCACGCGCCATCAGCCATGACGTTACTTGTGTATGTGACCTTTCCGCAGGACGGCGTCCTGCGCCGGCCGGATGGGGCCTCCCCGGCGTCGTCGCCCGCGCCGCACGGGCTGGAGGCTGCCCGCCTGCTGGCGCGCGAACTGGTGGACGCCCGTCTGGCGGCAGGCGTCAATATCCTGTCCGGCGCGACCTCGGTCTACCGCTGGCAGGACGCCCTTTGCGAAGCGCCGGAAATCGTGCTGCTGGCCCAGGTCAGCCGCGCGGCCTTTCCGGCCTTTTGCGCGCATGTGCGCGCCCGGCACCCCCATGACGTGCCCTGCATTCTGGCCCTGAAGCCCGAAGACGGCCACCCGGCCTTTCTGCGCTGGATCAGCGAAAACAGTCCGCCCCCCGCGCCCCACCTTCAACCGCAATGAGGAATCCGCATGGCCATCTACATTTCCGGCTCTCTGGCCTTTGACCGCATCATGACCTTTGACGGCAATTTTCAGGATCACGTCCTCATGGACAAGCTCCATATGTTGAGCGTCAGCTTCATGGTGGACAGCATGAACGAACTGCGCGGCGGCTGCGCGGGCAATATCGCCTACACCTTGGCCCTGCTCGGCGAAAAGCCCCTCATCGTCGCCGCCGCCGGACGGGATTTTGCCGGTTACGCCGCCACCCTGGAAAGCATGGGCCTTTCCACCGAAGGCATCCGTTGCGACGCCGACATCTTCACCGCCCTCTGTTACATCACCACCGACCGCAACAACAACCAGATCACCGGCTTCTACCCCGGCGCCATGAGCCTGCCCGCGGCCTACGACTTCCCCAACCTTGACCCGGCCGCGGACTGGGCCATTGTTTCGCCCGGCAACCTTGAGGACATGCGCCGCCTGCCCCGCTTCTTCCGCGAAAAGGGCGTGCGCTACATCTACGATCCCGGTCAGCAACTGCCTGTGCTCAGCGCGGACGATCTGCTGGACGCCATTACCGGCTCCTACGCCTGCGTGACCAATGACTACGAAATCGGCATGGTCTGCAAAACCACCGGCAAGAGCGAAGAGGAACTCCTCCAGCTCACCGGCTGGCTGGTCACGACCCTGGGCGCCGAAGGCCAGCGCATCCGCAACGCGCAGGGCGTGGATGTGCGCATCCCCGCCATCCCCTGCCGCGAGGTCAAGGATCCCACCGGCGCGGGCGACAGTCACCGCTCCGGCCTGCTCAAGGGCCTCGCCTGCGGCCTCGACATGCCCGAAGCCGCCAAGGTCGGCGCGGTCAGCGCCTGCTACGCCATCGAACAGGTCGGCACCCAGGCCCACCGCTTTGACTGGGCCGACTTCTGCCGTCGCTACGAGGCGGCCTTCGGCCCCCTGCCCGAGGCCCTGCGGTAAGGCCGGCGCCGAGCGGTTTTTTGCAGGGGGAAGGGAGGGGCGTTGCTCGCGCCCAACGCCCTTCCCTCCGCACCCCCACCCCTCCCCAAACGCGCGTTATGGAACGCTGGTGCGGCATCGGGGCCGTCCCCTGCCGCCAACAGATGCCGCAGACAGGAGCGCCACGGGAGAAGGCGCTGCCGTGTTCCGCCACGTTTTTGGGGCGCGCGCCACAGGCTTTTTTCTGCATGCTGCCGGGGTCTGGCGGCAGAGCGGGGGGCGGCGTGTCACGCGGGCGGGCAGGGAGCAGGGCAAATGTTTCGGGGGGAGGGGCGCGGGGGCGGGCAACCTTTCAAAGATTCCCTTCCCCGACAAAGCAAAACACCACTTCTTCGCAAAGGAGAGCGTATGCGCGTGACAGAGGTCAGGGAACAGCTGGCGGCCAACGGGCTGGCGGATCGCTATCGGGAGTTTGCCACATCCAGCGCCACGGTGGAGCTGGCGGCGCAGGCGCTGGGCTGCGAGCCGGGGCGCATTGCCAAGAGCTTGTCGGTCATGCTGAAGGAAGGCCCGGCCATCATTGTGGTCATGGGCACGGCGCGGCTGGACAACCGCAAATTCAAGGACTGTTTTCGCCAGAAGGCGGCCTTTATTCCCGGCGACGAGCTGCCGGCGCGGGTGGGACATCCGCAGGGCGGGGTCTGCCCCTTTGCCTTGCCGGCGGGGGTGCCGGTCTATCTGGACGAAAGCCTGCGGGCTTTTGATCCGGTATATCCTGCGGCGGGCGCGCCCAACAATGCCGTGGAACTGCATCTTGACGAACTGGAGCGCCTGACGGGCGGGCAGTGGATTGACGTGTGCAAGGGGCCGGAGGCCGGGGCCTGACTCATTGTTCCCCGGCGTCCTCGTCCTGACGGGGCAGAAGGCGCAGATCGAGGGCGGGATCCACGGCGACCTCGCGCGAGCGCCAGATCTTGTCCATGCGCACCGTGCCCGGGGCCGCGCCGCGCAGGGCGCGGATATGGCGCACTTCGGCGTAGAGGATGCGGGCGCGGGCGGCGTCGCGCAGCCAGCTCTTGTTGGCGGCCAGCGCACCGGCCTGATCGAGGGTGCGCTCGGGGATGTCCTGCCCGGCGTGGGCGCGGCGGATGATGACGTGCGAGCCGGGGCCGCCGTCGGCATGCAGCCAGATGTCGTGCGGGGCGGCGAGCTTGCGGGCGGCGAGGTTGCCCTTGGCATCGCGACCGCGCAGGAGGACGAAGCCGTCCTCGCTGACAAAGAGCTGCACGTTTTTGGGCAGACTGGGCGGCAGGGGAACCTTGGTGTTTTCGGCTGCGGCATCCGGCGCGAGGCCGCCGCGTCGGGCGGCGTCGCAGGCGGCCTCGAGGGCGGCAAGTTCCTGTTCGAGGGCGCGGCGGCGTTCCGTGAGATGCTCCCGACCGCGCTGGCCGCGCCGGGCGGTATGGAAGAGGCGCGCCATATTGTCGCGCAGGCTGTAGCGCGCATCCAGCGGAATGTCGCGGGCGGGGCCGTGTCCGCCCTCGGGCACGGCGACGCTGTCGGCGCGGAAATCGGCGGGCCAGCGCCAGCAATTTTCCTGCAGGGCCAGGGCGTCGGCGCGAGCGGCGCACATGCGGTCAAGGCGAGTCTCTTCCTCGCGCAGCTTGTCCAGCAGGCGTTGCAATTTGCGGCCCCGGCGAGTCAGGGGCAGGGCTGCGGCCTCGGCGGCCTGCCGTGTGAGCACATCCAGCGCAAGGCACTTTCCGGCGGCTTCCACGGCGGCAAGAACGTCGTCGCGCACTTCCTCCCGCCAATTTTCAGGGTGAGCGCCCAGCAGGGGGGCAGGCAGGGGCCAGGCGCTGAGGCGGCAGGCCGGTTCGCCGGACGGCGGCGTTTGCGTCCGGTAAAAGAAGAGATCCCCGTCGCCGAGGCGCAGATCTTCCAGCAGGGCCTGCTGGTCGAGAGGGTCGAGGTGGACGAGCGTCCGGCGCAGGGCGGGGGTGAGTACGGGCCATGTTTGCCAATGCGCGCAGGCTTCGCTCAGTTCCGCCGCGGCGGGCCAGATCAGGGCATCTTCCCGCGGCTGTTCGTCGGGCGTGCAGAAGCGCAGGGAGAGGCCGTCGCGCAGGTCAAGGAGCATCCAGATGGTTTTGCCGTCCGGCGCGTTCTCGGCGGCCTGCGACTGGCCGCCCATGAGCAGCCAGAGCCGCCGTTCGGCAAAATGGGGCACGCAGGCCGCGATGCGGCGGCCAAGGGTGTATTTGCGCAGGCGCATGATGGGGGCGGACGGCGGGCGTCCGGCGGCCAGACGGTGCGTGGTGAGAAAGAGGAAGGGATCCTTGCGATGGGCGCGCAGACAGAGCTGAACCTTGCGTTCCGTCTTGCGGTTGGGCAGGGTCAGGCTGCAACTGACAAGGCCGGGCAGGGGTTCCTGAATTTTTTCCAGCCACGCGCCTTCCAGGCGGGGCATGGCGGCCCGGCAAAAACGGGAGAAAAGATGCGCGTCCATAACGTCCTGTCCGGGCATGGCCCTTGCGAAGGGCACAGCCGGATGCCTGGGGGCGGGCAGATGCCGGGGGACGAAAAGGGCGGCCGTCACATGACAGCCGCCCCGGTAACTACTCGCCGCGCAGATTTTCGTCTTCTTCCTGCTTGGCCTTGCAATTGATGCAGAGGCGGGTGACGGGCCGGGCCTTGAGGCGCGGCACGCCGATATCCTCGCCGCATTCTTCGCAAATGCCGTAGCTGCCGTCCTCGATGCGCTGCAGGGCGGACTGGATTTTGCGGATGAGGCGGCGTTCGCGGTCGCGGATGCGCAGGGTGAAGGAACGATCCGATTCGGCAGTGGCCCGGTCGGCCGGGTCGGCAAAAACCTCGTTGCTGTCGGTCATCTCTTCCAGCGTGTTGTCGCCCTTCTGCTGGGCTTCCTCGAGCATCTGGTTCAACAACTTGCGGAAAAATTCCAAATCCTTGTGATCCATGAAACCTCCCGGGAGGCGACCTTTCGCCTCCACTGATCTGGGTAAGCTGAACTAACGACTTTTACAGGGTAAAAGCCGCGTTGTAAAGCACGGAGGCGCAAGAGCCGCGCCACGCAATTCAGGCGTCCCGGGGCAGGGCAGGGCCTGTGGCCGGCGCGCCATGCAGGCGGATTTTCTGTTCGGCGCGGATGGCTTCGCGGGCCGGCTCCCAGAGGGGTTCGTGCCAGACGCCCTCGCGGGCGGGCCGTACCCGCCCCTGCCAGCCGCCCGGGCTGCCATCCGCCGCCTGCCACTGGGCGCGCACGCCCACGCTGCCGGATGTTTCCGCCTCGCGCACGGCCCGCCCGGAATAGGAGGCCATGAGCGCGGCGGCCGCGGCAAGGATGTCCTCGGGCCAGAGGGATGCCTGACGGCCCACGGCCAGCGGGCCGGGAATGTCGGCCAGAAAGATGCGGGCATCCCCGGGCCGGGTGGCTGCCTGCAGGGCCTGATTATCGCCGCTGTTGCGGCCCACGGCAAGCCAGTAACGCTTGCCGCCGGTTTCGTGCCAGAACTGGCGGCCGAGGTTGGCGAGCTGAAAATCCCCGCTGTCGGCGGCGGGCAGGGCGGTGAGCACCGGCCAGTAGCGGCGGGCATTTTCCTTTTCGGTGAGTTTGCAGCCGCCGCCGGGCGTGGGAATGCGGCTCAGGCCGAAATGCCGGGCCAGTTCGAGCTGATCCCGGCGGCCGCGACCGCTGATGGCGGGCAGGCGTTCCCTGTCCACAAGGCCGCTTTGTTCCACGGGGCCGGGATCGAGCAGGCGGGCACTGAGGGGCCGCAGCAGGATGTCGGCCACGCCCGCCTCGCGTTTGATGACGTTGAGCACGTCCCGGCGCTGGGACATGGGGCGCTGTCCGAGCACCTCGCCCGTGGCGAGGCAGGCCGCGCCCACGGCCTCCATGTAGTGGCGCGCCCGGCGCAGCAGGAGAATCTTGCAGTCCACGCAGGGATTGAGAATCTTGCCGAAGCCGTGGGCCGGGCGTTCGCGCAGCAGGGCGCAGAACTCCTCGGAAACGTCAAGGCAGTCAATGTCCAGCGCGTAGCGGCGACGCCAGCCGGGCACGGCTTCCGGTTCGCCGAAGAAGGGAGAGAAGCAATGCAGGCAGCGCACGCGCAGGCCCTGTTCCTCCAGCACCTTGGCGGCCAGAATGCTGTCCAGACCGCCGGAAAAGAGAACAATGGCCTGTGGGGATGGTGAGGTGGGATGTTGGCTTGACATGCCGCCTTGTACGGGAAAGCGGGGCAGCATGGCAAGCAAAAAGGGGGATTATTCCCGGTTGACCCACCATTGCCTGTCCACCCGTCCGTACCACCAGCGGTTGTGATCGGCGGCAAGCAGTTCCTCGGCCAGCTCCCGCGCCCACGGCGTCTGCAGGCGTTGCACGGCGCTTTCCAGCCACTGGGCGGCAAAGGCATTGCCCTTGTCCAGTTCGGCCTTGAGGTTGCAGATGAGATCCAGTTGATCGGCGTCGCGGGCAAGGCGGGCTTCCAGCGTCTCGCGGGCCTCAAATTCGTCCAGCGCGCCGAGGATGTCCGCCTCCAGACCGGTGCCGTCCACGGCGTCGGCCAGGGCTTCGCGGGCACGGCAGCTGTTGTAGCGGTGGTTGACGTAGTTGAAATCGCCGGTGCGGGCCTCGTGCAGATCATGGAAGAGGCAGAGCTGTAGCACACGCCCGGCATCGGCCCCGGCCAGCCGGGCCAGGGCGAAGCCGATGACGCTCATGCGGTAGCTGTGCTCGGCCACGCTTTCGCTGCCGCTGCCAAGAAAGGCATAGCCGCTGCGCGGCGTGTGACGGAGCATGCCCGCCTCATGGAAAAGGTCGGCCAGACGGGCGCGGCGTTCCGCATCCGGGGAGACGACGGGGGCGGCAGGCGGAGAGGGGCGATCCTGAGTCATACGATATCCTTGTCGCCGGCGGCCTATTCCAGACCGTACTTGCGCAGCTTGTTGTGCAGGGTGGCGCGGGTGATGCCGAGACGGCGGGCGGCCTCGCTCTTGTTGTCGCCGGTCTGGCGCAGGGTTTCCTCGATGGCCCGGCGTTCCACATCGTCCAGTTTGAGTCCGGCCAGCGAGCCGTCCCCCTGTTCGGCAGGCTGTTCCGCCGGCAGCGGGGCGTCGGCCGCGCGGGCCACAGCCTGCGGCAGTTCGCGCGGGGTGATGCGATCTCCGGTGCAGAGGATGGCAGCGCGTTCCACGGCGTTTTCCAGCTCGCGCACGTTGCCGGGCCAGTCGTAGCGCAGCATGATGTCCAGGGCCTGCGGCGAGAAGCCCTTGATGCTCTTGCGGTTGCGTTCGGCGTAGCGTTGCAGGAAATGCGCGGCCAGCAGGGGGATGTCCTCGGGGCGGCGGCGCAGGGGGGGCACTTCGATGTTGATGACATTGAGGCGGAAATACAGATCCTCGCGGAAGCGTTTTTCCGCCACTTCGATCTGAAGATTGCGGTTGGTGGCGGCAATGACGCGCACATCCACGGTCAGCGGCTTGTCGGAACCCACGCGCTGCACCTCGCCCTGCTGCAGGGCGCGCAGCAGCTTGGCCTGCAGGGCCAGCGGCATCTCCCCGATCTCGTCCAGAAAGAGCGTGCCGCCGTCAGCCTGCACGAAGCGTCCCTCGCGGCGTTTGTCCGCGCCGGTAAAGGCCCCGCGCTCATGGCCGAAGAGTTCGCTTTCCAGCAGGTTTTCGGCCAGGGCGGCGCAGTTGACCGTCACCAGCGGGCGGGAGGCCCGTTCGCTGGCCATGTGCAGGGCGCGGGCCACCAGTTCCTTGCCCGTGCCGGATTCGCCGTTGATGAGCACCGTGGCTTCCGTGGGGGCCACGGTGGCGATGATGGCGCGCAATTCCTCCACAGCCGGGCTGTGACCAAGAATTTCCGGCCCGGCGGCTTCGGTGAGCTGGCGGCGCAATTCGCGGTTTTCCACGCTGCAGCGCGACTGTTCGATGGCCTTTTGCAGGCATTGGCGCAGGGCTTCAAAGTCCAGCGGTTTGATGAGGTAGTCGAAGGCCCCGAGGCGCAGGGCCTCCACGGCGGTTTCCACCGAGGAATAAGCGGTCATGAGGATGACCGGCAGGGCCGGATTGTAGGCCAGAATGCCCTTGAGGGCATGGATGCCGTCCATCCGGGCCATGCGCACGTCGGTGAGCACGGCATCATAGGACTGGGCGCGCACGGCCTCCACGGCGGCATCGCCGTCGCCGGCCTCGTCCACCTCATAGCCCCATGAGCGCAGCATCATGCGCAGCATGCCGCGATGGGCGTCGTCGTCATCCACCACCAGAACACGGGTATTCATGCCTTCTCCTTGGGGTTGCGGCCCCGGGCGCTGCCGGCGGCCACGGGCAGGCGCAGGCTGACCACGGTCTCGCCGCGCCGGCCGTTGGCGGCCTGTCGGGAACGGACGCCGACCGTCCCGCCGTGGGCTTCCACAATCTTGTGCACCGTGGCCAGCCCCAGCCCGGTGCCATGTCCCTTGGTCGTAAAATAAGGATCAAAGACATGGCGCAGGTTTTCGGGCGCAATGCCGTGCCCGTTGTCGATCACGTCCAGCCGCAGCATATCCTTTTCACGGCGGGCGTCCAGCCGCAAGATGGCCTCGCCTTCCAGCGGGGGGCTGTCCGGCGCGCCCTGCAGGGCGTCCAGGGCATTGAGGCAGATATTGAGCAGGGCCTGACCCAGACGGTCGGGATCGATGCTGGCCGGGGGCAGATGGGCGTCCGCCGTGCTTTCCAGGCGGATATGGTGATGCGCGGCATCCTGACGGATGAGGCGCAACACATGTTCCATCACTTCGTCCAGCCGGGTCGGGCGCGGGTGAATGTCCGTGGGCCGGGAGAGGCCGATCAGATCGGTGATGACCCGGTTGAGCCTGTCCACCTCGCGCACCATGACTTCGGCGGCCTTGCGATCTTCGCTGTCCTCGGGGAAGCGCTGGCCGAAATAGGTGGCATAGCCCTTGATGGAACTGAGGGGATTGCGGATTTCATGCGCCACCCCGGCGGCCAGCGTGCCCACGGCGGCCAGCTTTTCCTTGCGGCGCATTTCCTCTTCCAGACGGCGCACCTCGCCTTCGGCCCGGCGCTGTCCCCGGCGCGACTGGCGGGCGCGCTCGGCGTAATAGAGCGCCATGAGGCAGGCCAGCCCCACCAGCAGGGCCACGCCCGCGAGGATGATCATGTAATCCCTGTCCTGCTGGCGTGTAATGTCAAAGGGGGACGGATCCAGCCCCAGAAAGATGACCGGCGTGGGAAAGCGCCCGGCCAGCTCCGGCGGAGGCGGCATGAACTGGCGGTAGACCACAAAAACCGGTTTGTTCTCCATGTTCAGAAAGCCGTAGCGCATCTTGCCGTCAGGATGCAGGCCCTTCATGCGGTTTTCGTCCATTTCTCGCCCGTCCAGCAGGAGGATTTCGCCGCGTCGATTGCGCTGGCTGTGGGCAAGAATGGTGCCGTCCGGCATGGTGACGGCAATGAAGCGCACGTCCCGGCTGGTGCCCAGGGTGTCCAGCAGGCTTTGCAGGGGAATGCCCGCCTGACTGCGCAGGCCCAGGCCCAGCACCCGTTCCAGGGTGCTGACGAGGGTGGAGCCTTTTTCCGCCAGCAGGCGTCCCATGGCGTCCTCGTTGCGGTGGATGGAACCCACGGCCACCAGCGCGACAATGAAGACGAAGACAAAGGCCGCCCCACCGAGGCCAAGGGCGAGGGGGCGCGTGTCGTCGCTGCCGCCCGGCGGCCCGGCGGCTGCCCCGGCGGCGCAGGGAGGGGCCGAATCGGTCTGTTTCATGCGTAGAGTATACGCGCCCCGGCCCGGGCTGTCATCCCGCACGTGCGGTTCGGCGCGTCTCACCGCAGCTTTTCGGGAGCGGTCGCCGGAGCGTGCCCGGGAGTCGGCAAGGCCGGAATTGCACGCTTCTTGCAACAAAAATTTCATCCGGCCCGGCTTGCGCGAGACGCAGGCTTGTTGTTATGCAAGAAAAGCGGCCGAATTCTGTTCAAGGACTCGACAATGCACACTTTCGCCATTCTTTTGCTGCTTCTGCTGAGCCTGTCCCTGCCGGCGGATATTGTTGCCGGCGGGCATGGGCACGGCGGCGGGCATCGGCAATATCGCGATGTGGAAGAGTGGCTGTCCGAGCTTCCCCCCGCACAGGGCGAGCGTGCCCGCGCCATTCTGGATGAGGAGCGTCCCGCCATTCTGGAACTGCGGGAACGCATCCACGCCAAGATGGAAGAGTTGGACAGCCTGAGTTATAACGCCAACACCCCCTCAGATGCCCTGCCCCGTCTGGGCTGGGAACTGCAAAGCCTGCGGGATGAACTGCGTGCCCGCTACCGGCATGTGCGGGAACGTCTGTACGAGGAGGCGGGGGTGATCTTCCCCCATCAGCGCGGACGCGGCTGCCGCAGCATGATCAAGCCCGCTTTTCCGCAGTAGGCACGCTGCCATCCGATCCGCCATGCCTTCCGGCCCCGCTTCGCATTGTCGAGGCGGGGCTTTTTGCTGGAAAAGCCTGACGGTGCGATTCCTCTGCGCGGCAGACGGCTGTGACGCTTGCGAGCAAAGGCGTGCGAAAATCGAACAGGTGTTCAAAAAATGAACAGCCCCTGAACACGGCTGTTCAATTTATGGGCAATGGCCGGGCAGCTCCGGGCCAGCGTGGGGGAGCAACTGTGGGTGTTTTCTTATATCTATTGGAAATAAAAGAAAAAAATAAGTTTGGCACGCGGGTTGCTATAAAAGAGGCACGAGCGGATGCAAACCGCCCGGACAAAAGATTGCAGGAGCCAGGATGATAACCCTGATAATTGCTGCGGCCATTTCGGTGATGCTGCTGGCCGGCAGAGAAGAGCCGGCCTGTCAACTCCAGGAATGGACAGGTTCAAACCTCCGCTGACAGGTAATTTCCGAAGGAGCAGATGATGAACAAGAAGTTGATGATTCCGGTGTTGATGGCAGCCCTGGCGGGCGGAACGTTCTTTGCCGCCGACAGCTTTGCCGGCCCCCATCACGGCGGCCCCCGCCACGGTGACGGTTACGGCTACGGCCCCGGCTATGGCGGGCGCGGCCCGGGCAACGGCCCCTGCTATGGCGGCCCCGGTTACGGCCCCGGTTGTGACGGCCCGGCATTCCGCGGCGGTTGCCCCGGCATGGGCTGGGGCCACAGGGGACATCACGGCTACGGTTTCGGCTATCGGGCCATGTCGCCCGAACAGCGCGCCGCCTTCGACAAGATCATTGACGAGTACACCCCGCGCATGGAACCCCTGCGGGATCAGATTTTCGTGAAACGGCAGGAACTGCGCGCCCTGCGCAACGCCAGCAATCCCGATGTGCAGCAGGTGCGCCAGACCGCCGAGGAATTGGTCAAGCTGCACAATCAGATGGCCGACCTGCATGACGAAATGATGGACAAGATTTCCAAGGAAGTCGGCGCGCCCGACGGCTATGCGGATCGTCCCGCCAAGGATGTCAAGAAGGACAAGAAGGAAAAGAAGGACAAGAAGGACAAGGACGACTAAAACCGCAGCAAGCGCACGACATCCCAAAGACACGCAAAACGTGAAATTGTCCGCCTCATGGCGGTACGCATACAACTTCCTCCTCATTCCATTAACCCTCAACCAATGACAACTCCTCCTCACTTGAACAGTAACCTCTAACCGTTGGAACATCCTCCCTCTCGCGCAGGCCGCCGACCCCCCGGCGGCCTGTTGCATTATGGCGTGGGAATGGCGTCGAGTCAGATTCCCGCCGGCTCGTCCAGGCTAGTGCCGCACGCCGCCGCGACGCGCGAAACAAGGCGCGTTTTTTCCCCTCCTGCCCGTCGGGCTGCGGCGGTATGGCGCGGTCTGCGGTTCGATGCAGCGCATATGGCCCACCGGCATTGCCGATAGCCCATCCGCCAGCGGGGCCATGCGCATGCGCACATAGGCATTCCCGCCCGCAGGCTGGGCCAGATCGCGGAAGGAACCGCCTACCACATAGATG
>NHCFC04200__coassemble_403_pt1 | contig 63211 bp, 56 predicted proteins | sample NHCFC04200__metabat2_low_PE_055 | metagenome-assembled genome bin NHCFC04200
CGGGGGCAGGATTTGAACCTACGACCTTCGGGTTATGAGCCCGACGAGCTACCGAGCTGCTCCACCCCGCGACAGCGAAGGAAGCGCCTTTCAGCGCCTCGGTGAAAAGATATGTACGGCCTCCCTCCTGCTTTGTCAAGGAAAAGCCGGAAAATTTCTCCGGGAGGGCCTCGTGGGCGCAAGGGCGGCGCGCAATGGCGTTCAGCGCCGCGTTGCAGGCCGTTGACGGCCCCAGAGGAGCAGCACAAGGAGCAGCAGGGCCGCCGCCGTCACAAAGGCCGCGTCCATGCTCAGCCAGTCCTGCAGGGTGTAGGCCAGCACCGGGCCGACAGCCGAGCCGCAGTCCGCAATAAAGGTATAGGAGGCCAGGGTGAGGGTGGGGTGGCCGTGCTGTTCGGCGGTATCCGAGGCCGCGGCATCGGCGAGGGTGGAGAGGCCGGTGGCGCAGAACTGGGAGAACAGGAGCAGGGCCAGCCAGAGGGGTACGGGCAGGGGCAGGGCAACCAGCGCGAGCGCACAGGCCGCGCCCGCCAGGCAGGCCCGCAGCACCGGGGCGCGCCCGCGCGGGCCGTCGGAGAGGCGACCGAACCACGGGGCCAGCCACGGTTCCCAGAACCAGCGCAGGGCCTGCAGGGTTCCGGCCAGGGTGGCGCAGCCCAGCGTCAGCGCGCCGAACAGGGCAAGCTCGCCCACATGCAGGGCCACCATGCGGCTGAGAGAGGCGGCGTAAATGCCCTGAAAGACCAGCGTCACCAGAAAGCCCGTGACAAGAATGCGCCGCATGGCAGGCAGGCGCAGATGACGCCGTACCAGCAGGGTGGTGGCGTCCCGGCCCTGTGCGCTGTCGGGTCTGCCGCCGTCGGGGATGAGTCTGAGGGCAAGGGGGACGGCGGCCAGCGTCAGCAGACCGAAGAGCAGGGCCACGGCGGCGAAACCGAAGATATCGGCCAGCAGCCCGCCGCCGAGCATGCCCGCCAGACTGCCCAGCCGCACAAGACCGTTGTAGCTGCCCATGAGATAGCCGCGATTGTCCTGCCGTGAGGCCGCCACCAGGGCAAAGAGCGCTCCCAGGCGCAGCAGCGTCCAGGCCAGCCCCCAGAGACAGCGCAACAGCAGCCAGAGCGCAAAGGACTGGGCCACGGCGTAGCACAGGGTGGTTGCGGCGGCCAGCACGACGGCCAGCAACATGCCCGTGCGCTGCGGGATGCGCAGATACATGCGCCGCACCAGCGGATTGAGCGGCAGGCGCACCAGCCGGTTGACGGCCAGCAGCACGCCCACCTGCCAGAGGGCGTTCAGGCCGCACGCCTCCCAGCAGAGCGGCAGGGCGATGTACAGCATGGTATCGCCGGTCAGGCAGAAGGCCGTGACCACGGCCATGCCGCGGGCCAGCCGCCGGGCGGCGGCATCGTCATGACGAAGGGCGGATGTGGCCGGCATGCCGTGGCCTCGGATGCGGGGTTCAGGCGTCGCGCCGGGCCAGCGAGACCAGCGCCAGCCGGGCCAGCAGCTCGACGCCGCGCGGCAGCACGTTTTCGTCAAAGGTGAAGCGCGCGGTGTGATGTCCGGAAGGCCGGTCGGCGCCCAGCTGCAGATATGCCGCCTGTCCGCCGTCCTCTTCCACCTTGTTCATGAACCAGCAGCAGTCTTCCGAAGCCCAGAATTCGGCTCGGGGCAGAATGGGATCAAAGCCGCCCATGTCCCGGGCCACGCGCTCCACCAGCGCGGCAAGCTCGGGGTGGGAGGACGCGCCGGGGCAGTAGCTCTGGCAGAGCAGGCGGGCCGTGCAGCCGTGCATGCGGGCCGCGCCCTGCACCATGCGCCGCACCTCGGCCATCATGAAGCCGTTGATGTCGCTGCTTTCGCCCCGGGTTTCCCCGCGAAACCAGGCCTGGGCCGGTATGGCGTTGGGGGCCTCGCCGCCGCGCATTTCCCCCACATTGATGCGGGTGGCTCCCTCCCCGTGGCGGGCAATGCCGAGCAGGGCCGTGCAGGCCGTACAGGCGGCCAGCAGGGCATTGCGGCCCTCCTCCGGAGCCAGACCGGCATGGGCGGCGCGCCCGTCGAAAAAGACCTCGAAATTGGTGGTGGCCAGAAAATGGGTCGTGCCGCAGACCAGCGCCCCGCTTTTTCCGGCCTGCATGCTGAGATGAATGCCGAACAGGCGGGAGACGCCGTCCACGGCGCCGGCGGCCACCATGCCGGGCGCGCCTTCCCCCTCTTCCTCGGCGGGCTGGAAGATGAGCCGGATGCGCCCGCGAAAGCGCCGTGCCAGCTCGGGCCGCAGGGCGGCCAGCACGCGCGCCAGCCCCAGCCCCAGCGCCACATGGCCGTCATGGCCGCAGGCGTGCATGGCATCGTCGCGGCAGGAGGCAAAACCCTGCGCCGCGGGCGCGTGATCCGCGTCCCGGCATTCGTTCAGCCCCGCATTGGCGTCCATGTCGAAACGAAAGGCGATCAGCGGCCCGCGCGGGCTGCCGCTCTCATCCGCCGTTTCGTCGTCCAGTATCAGGTCGCCCCAGAGGCCGGTCAGGCCGTCGGGCATGCGCGCAAGCCAGCGGGGATCAGCGCCCTGCGCCCGCGCCCGCGCCTGCTCCCGCTGCACCTGTTCAGGGTCGAGGCGGCGGGGACGGGCCTGCGCATTCAGCGCATCCCCGCCCATGCGCAGGGCGAAACCGGCCTCTTCCAGGGTGGCGGCCGCCAGCGAGGCCGTGCGGTATTCGGCCCACGCGGTTTCGGGGTGGCGGTGCAGATCGCGGCGCGTGGCCACGAGCCAATCCTTTTCCGCCCGCGCCAGCGCATGCAGGGCTTGCCACAAATCGTCCATGAATCCCCCTGCCGCCCCGCATTTGCCAAGGCGGCTCTGCCACGGTACTATTGTTGCGCCATGCGGCGCAAGTCGCGCATGCGGGCGGACATGACCGTTCATGACAACTTTGACAGGGATTTTCCATGATTACCCTTATTGCTTCCGTGGGCTTCGCCGTCATGATTTCCTTTCTCTGCTCCCTGACCGAGGCCGCCCTCTATGCCGTGCCGTGGTCGGCCATCGAGCGCGCCCGCCGCGCCGGACGTCCGGTGGGCGAGCTGCTCTTTGCCCTGCGCAGCGAGGTGGACAAACCCATTGCCGTCATCCTGACCTGCAACACCATTGCCAATACCGCCGGGGCGGCGGTGGCCGGATCGGCCTTTGCCGCCGTGTTCGGCAATGCGTGGGTGGGGCTTTTCGCCGCCGTGTTCACCGTGGTCATTCTGGCCTTTGGCGAGATCATCCCCAAGACGCTGGGCGTGGCCTATGCCTCGCCCATCATGGAAGTGCTGGCCCGCCCGCTGACCCTGGCCGTCAAGCTGCTCTCGCCCCTGCTCTGGCTGACCACCCTGCTGACCCGTCTGCTCACTCCGGCCAGCAAGGGGCCGGAAATTTCCGAGGACGACATCCGCGCCGTGACCAGCCTCTCGCGGGAAGCGGGCCAGATCCAGCCCTATGAGGAAAAGTTCATCCGCAACGTGCTGGCCCTCGACCAGAAGCGCGTGCACGAGATCATGACCCCGCGCACCATGGTCTTTTCCCTGCCGGACGACTGCAGCATCGAGGAAGCCTACAACAATCCGCAAACCTGGCATACCAGCCGCATTCCGGTCTGGGGCGAGGACAATGAGGATCTGGTGGGCCTTGTGGAGCGCCGCCTGCTCGGTCTGGCCGTGCACGAGGGCAAGGGCGCGCAGCCCCTGTCCTCCATTATGCAGCCTTTGCATTTCATTCTGGAAAATCAGTCTCTTGATGTGCTTTTGCGGGAACTTTTGGCCGCGCGTGTGCATCTTTTTGCCGTGCTGGACGAATACGGCGGCTTGGCGGGCGTCGTCTCGCTGGAAGATGTGATGGAAGAAATCCTCGGCAGCGAAATCCTTGACGAAAGCGACAACGCGAACAGCCTGCGGGAACTGGCCCGCAAGCGGCGTGCCAGCCTGTCCGGTCGGGGGAGCGACAACGCCGGACGCGCCGGAGGCGGGCAGGCCGGGGCGGCGTCAGGCCCGGCGGGCGGGGCGGAAAGTGCCCATGACAGTGCGCCGGATCACAAGGAAGTATAAGGACTGGCCGTCCTATCAAGAGCAATTCCTACTTGCAAAGTACCCGGCGGCGTGCTACCGTGGCGCTGCATTTCCTTCAGATTCCCTGTGAGGTGTTCATGGCTCGCAAAAATGCCAAACCCGCCTATGTGCTGGCCGGTCTGCTCTTTCTCGGGGGCATCGGCTGGCTGCTCTACTCGGGATTGTCCGAAAACAGCATCTACTTTCTCAATGTTTCCGAGGCCCGGGCGGCCACGGTGGAAAATCTGCGCGCGGCGCGGCTTTTTGGCACCGTTGCGCCGGAAGGCATCAGCAATGCCGCGGACGGCCCGGGCGTGTCCTTCCTCCTGCAGGACAAGGACGACCCGCGCCAGACCATGTCCGTGAGCTATCGCGGCGTGGTGCCGGACAATTTCAAGGCCGGCGCGGAAGTCATCGTGGAAGGCCGCATGAATGCGGATCGCAGCTTCACGGCCAAGATTCTCATGACCCAGTGTCCTTCCAAGTATCAGAAGGAAAACCGCAAGACTTAGGCTTCTCTCGCTCCGGCAGGCGCGGCCCGTACCGTGGGGACGGGGTCTTGTGCGTCGCGCGCCTTCCGTTGCTTCCTCATCCCCGCTCACCAAAGGAACCGCATGTATTTCTTTGCCTTTGCCCTTTTGCTCCTGACCCTGCTGCTGGCTTGCGGCGGGGGCGTACTCGCCCTGCTTCAACTGCGGCGGCCGCAGGAAAATGCCCTGCGCCTCGTGGAAAAGGCGCACTGGGGCATCAGCGCCTGTCTGCTCGTGGCTTCGGCCTGCCTGTTGCACGCCCTGTACTGGCAGGATTATTCCCTGAAGTATGTGGCCGATTACACGGACAATGTTCTGCCCCTCTTCTATCGCCTGACGGCCTTCTGGGCCGGACAGCCCGGCTCCATGCTCTTCTGGGCGCTGTGCGTGGGCGGCATGGGCAGCCTCTTTGCCTGCACGGGCGGCTATCGCCGCCTGTCGGCAGCAACGCGCCTCTGGTTCTGGGTGTTCTTTCTGATCATCATGGCCTTTTTCGCCCTGTTGCTCACGGTCTGGAACAATCCCTTCATCATGCTGGATCCCGCACCGGCGGACGGCAACGGCCTCAATCCCCTGTTGCAGAACCCGGGCATGATCTTTCATCCGCCGCTGCTCTTTCTGGGCTACGGCGGCTTTGCCGTGCCCAGCTGTCTTGCGCTGGCGCAGGCCCTGTCCCGCGAGCCGGATGAAGAACGCTGGTTCGTGCCCTCGCGTCCTGTCAGCCTGCTGGCCTGGGCCTTCCTGACCGCAGGCATCGTGCTCGGCATGTGGTGGGCCTACATGGAACTGGGCTGGGGCGGCTACTGGGCCTGGGACCCGGTGGAAAACGCCTCCCTCATTCCCTGGCTTGTGGGAACGGCGGCCCTGCATACGGCCATCATCGAGCAGCGCCGGGGCCGACTCACCCGTTTCAATGTGCTGCTCATGGGTCTGACCACCCTTTCCACCTTCTTTGCCACCTTTCTCGTGCGCAGCGGGATCATCGAATCGGTGCATGCCTTCGGCAGCGGCAGCGTGGGCCTGCCCCTGGGCATCTTCGTGATCGCCGGCCTTGTGCTGACCGTCTGGATAACCTGTCTGTCCCCGGCCGGACGCCGCGCCGCGCCGCAGGCGGAAGAGGCTCAGGCGGACACTCGCCGGGCGCGTCTCTTTGCCGCCGAAGACACCCTCCTTGCCGTGGCCATTCTGCTGCTGGTCATGGCCGTCATCATTCTCAACGCCACCATGTGGCCGGTGACAAGCGCCCTCTTCACCTCGTCCAGCATGGGTTTGGAGGCATCCTTCTACAACCGGGTCATTCTGCCCCTGTGCGCGCTCATGCTGCTTCTGCTGGCCTATTGTCCCTGGCTGCTCTCGGGCAGCCGCACGGCGCGTCTGGTCAGCCTGCTGGGCGCGCTGGGCGCGGCGCTGGGCCTCTGGTTGAGCGGTTATGACAATGTGGTGGCCCTGCTCGCCACGGCGGGCGCCGTGGGCTTTGGGCTGGCCCTGCTCATGCGGCTGGCGCGTACCCCCCTGAAGAACATGTCCCGCCATGCAGGCGTGCTGGGCCTGCATCTGGGCCTTGCCCTGCTGGCGCTGGGCATTGCCTTTTCCGGCCCGTACAAGCTGGAGCATGATCATGCCTTTGCTCCGGGCGACAGCCTGCAACTGGGCGGCATGACGGTCACCCTCAAGGAGCTGCTCGAAGGTACCCAGCCCGGCTATCATTTTCTTGAGGCGCGGCTGGAAGTGCGGCGCGACGGCAAGCTCATCGGCGAGCTTGCCCCGCAGCAGCGCATCTATGACAAGTTCGGCAGCATGCGCTTCACGGAAGTGGACGTCATTCCCGGCCTGGGCAATGAGGTCTATGCCTCCCTGCTGGGGCTGGATCAGAATGAAAGGGCTTACGTCAAGGTCAGCCTGGAACCGCTGGTCAACTGGATCTGGATCGGCGGCACGCTCATGTGCCTCTTTCCGCTGCTCATGCTGCGGCGTCGCGTTGCCGCGTCGCGCCGCGGCAGGGCACGCACGCCGGGGGACGCCTAGCCCGCCATGCTGCATCTGGAGCATCTTGCCAAGGCTTACGGGGACAGGTTTGTCCTGCGCGACGTGACGGCCTCCTTTGCCCCGGGCAGCGTCAGCCTGCTGGCGGGCAACAACGGTGCGGGCAAGAGCACGCTGCTGCGCATCGTGGCCGGACTGTCCCGCCCCACGTCCGGGCAACTGCGCTTTGGCGAACCCGAACCGGCCACGGCCTATCTGGGCCATGCCACCTTTGTGTATCCCGGCCTCAGCGCGCTGGAGAACCTGACGTTCTGGAACGGGGTGCATGAGCTGCGCCACTCGCGCGAGGAACTCATGGCCCTGCTGGAACATGTGGGGCTGGGGGCCTATGCGCATGAGCGGGCGGGCGTCTTTTCGCGCGGCATGGCCCAGCGCCTCAATCTGGCGCGGGTGCTCATGCTGCGTGCGGATCTGCTCCTGCTGGACGAACCCGGTACCGGGCTGGACGCTGCCTCGCTGGCCCTGCTGCGGCAGGAAATCCGGGCCGCGCGAGATCGCGGGGCCTGCGTGCTCATTGTGAGCCATGATTTGCCGGGCGACGCGCCGCTGGCGGATCGGGTTCTCCGTCTGGAACGGGGCCGCCTGCAGGCGGCGGATGCCGCCACCGTGCCGTCCGCCGGACAGGAGGAAAAGCCATGTTGAGGCTGGCCTGGCGCGTGGCGCGCAAGGATCTGCTCCTGACCCTCGGGCGGGGCAGCGGGCTGGTGCAGGGCCTGCTGCTGGGCCTGCTCCTGCTCTTTGTCTTCAGCCTTTCGCAGGGGGTGGGCGAGCGCATGAGTCCGCAGGGCGCGGCGGCCATTTTCTGGCTGAGCGCGCTCTTCTGTCAGGTGCTCGTCTTCAATGGTCTCTATGCCCTGGAGGAGGCCAATGCCGCCCGTCTGGGCCTGCTGCTGGCCCCCGCGCCCGTCCAGGGCGTCTGGCTGGGCAAGGGACTGGCCGGGCTGCTGCTGCTCCTGCTGGCCCAGCTCCTCTTTCTGCCCGCTGCCGTGATCTTTCTGGGGCAGGAGCCGTGCGGCCCGCTCGGGCCGGGCCTGCTGGCCCTGTTGCTCGTGGATTTGGGCATCTGCGCGCTGGGTTCCCTGCTGGGGGCGCTGGCGCAGGGCGGCACACGGGAATCCCTGCTGAGCATTGTGCTCTTCCCCCTGCTGGTGCCGCTTCTGCTGGCCGGCATCCGGGTGGGGGCGCAGACCTTCGGTCTGGACGATCCCGACGGCCCCGCTGCCTGGTTGCAGCTGGCCGCCGCCTTTGATGCCGTTTTTCTGGCCGCCGGGCTGTTGCTCTTCGGCTTCATGTACGCAGGAGACGAGTAATGTCCGCCATTCGCCTTTCCGGCCTGCCCCCGGTGCTGACCCTTGCGGGGGGACTGGCCTTTGCCGCCTGTCAGTGGCTCATTTACGCTTATGCCCCGGTGGAAGCTCAACTGGGCCTCATGCAGAAAATCTTTTATGTCCATCTGCCCCTGGCCTGGTGGGGGCTGATCAGCTTTTTTCTGGTCTTTCTCGGTTCGCTGGCCGTGCTCATCCGCAAGAGCGAATCCGCCGACCGCCTGTGCTGCGCCGCCGCCGAAGTGGGGGTTCTGCTGACCAGCCTGACGCTGGTCACGGGCATGATCTGGGCACGCCGCTCCTGGGGCGTCTGGTGGACATGGGATCCCCGGCTGACCACGGCGCTGGTCATGTGGTTCGTCTATGTGGGCTACCTGCTCCTGCGGAGCATCGATCTGCCGCCCCGCCGCCGCAGCGTCATCTGTGCCGTGCTGGGTACGGTGGCCTTTCTGGACGTGCCGCTGGTTTTTCTCTCGGCGCGGCTCTGGCGTTCCATCCATCCCGCTGTCTTTGCGGCCGAGGGAGGCGGCATGGAGCCGGAAATGAAGGTCACGGCCATAGCCTGCGTGGCAAGTTTCGGTTTGTTCTGGGCCGGTCTTGTCTGGCTGCGCAAGCGGCAGCTGGATATGGCGGCCCGGGTTCGCACGCTCCTGCTGGCCCGGCGCGAGGACGACCTGTCCTAGGCGGCGGCAGGGCCTCCCGCAATTCATCCGACGAAAAAGGAAACGACATGGAACATTTGTACTGGTTGATGGCGGCCAATATGGCGGTCTGGTGCGGTTTGGGCGCGTACCTCTTCTTCCTCGGGCAGCGTCAGCGCGGCCTTGCTCAACGCCTTGCCCAACTGGAGAGCCTGCGCCATGACGGATAAGACTGCCCCCGCTTCCCGCCGCCCCCCCGTCTCGCTGCTGCTGGCCCTGCTGCTCGTCTTCCTGTGCATGCTGGGCACCGGCCTCTGGCAGCGTTTCAAGCAGCCCGAACTGGTGCAGCAGGTTGCCCACAGCCCGGCCCAACCCGCCCAGGAGGATATGGTCGCGGTGGGCCGCCTCATGGAGGAAGTCTCCCGCAATCCCGCCAATATGGATGCCCTGCTTTCCCTCATCAACAGTCTCGTGAAGCTGGAAAATTGGGAAGCGGCGGAAAATTTCGCCCGGCGGGGCATGCAGCTCGATGCCAAGGATCCCCGCCCCCTGCATCTGCTGGGCGTCATCCAGCACAACACCGGGCGCAATGTTGAGGCTGCCCAGTCGCTGGAAGCCGTGCTCAAGCTGCACGACGACCCGTCGGTGCGCTACAGTCTCGGCGTGCTCTACATCTATTATCTCGAGGACAGTCCGCGCGGCGTGGAACACTTGCGCGCCGGTCTGGCGCTGCCCGGCATCTCGGAAAGCCTGCAAAAGCATATGCAGAGCGAACTGGACAAGGCGGCGTCCGCCCCCGCTCAGCCTCGGGAATGACGCCATCCCATGCCCGGAGGCTGGGAAGCCCTTGCCGTGCTGTCCGCAACCTCCCGCGTCGCAACGGGTACGGGCCTGCCGCCCGCCCGGCGTTTTTCGCGGAGAGGTGGGGCCAGCCCCGCGAGGGCTTCTTCTTTCCCCAAGCTCGCCCGGCGTGTCGCCACCGCTGTCGCTGCAACAGCCGCATCCCGGTAAACGGGAAGATGGCGTCCCCCGCTGCCGCCGTTTGCCGTGACGTCCGTGCGCTGCCTCAATGGCGCAAATGCCTGCCCAACGTGCCGCCACGGTGATGCCGCCTCTGGGCTGCCAGCCTGTTTGCGGCCGCAAGCACGGCATGGAGCTGCGATACTCCCCCGCTACGGGCGCGGCAGCTCAGCCGCCGGACGCCTGTTCCGCACGCGCACGGCAAGCGGAAGGACGAAGGACATATATGGCGCACGGCAGAAATGGGGGACAGGGCGCGCCTGCCGCGCAGACCCGATTCCCGCCCTGATTCCAGCGAGGACGGGCTGCCCTGCGGCGGGGATGGGACGAGGGAGGACAGGAGCTGCCAAGCCCGGCTTCCTCGCGGACAGCGACCATGCCCGGCGGCCGGGCCGAAGCCGCTGCCCGGCGGCAAGATCCGCAAGGCAATCCCCCTGTGCCGCAAATGAACACAGACGGCGTTCCCTGTCTCGGGTACGCCGTCTGCGTTTTGGGCATGGTGCGCTCGGCAGATGCCGCGTGGGCGACCGCCGTCATGAGGAAAGGCCCGCCTCGATTCCGGGGCGGGCCTGTTGTTCCTAGAGGGTCGCAGCCTCTTCGACGGTCTCGAAGGCTTCGATGATGTCCCCGATCTTGATGTCATTGAAGTTTTCAAGGCCTACGCCGCATTCATTGCCCTTGACGACTTCGCGGGCATCGTCCTTGAAGCGCTTGAGGGAGCTGATCTTGCCGGTGTAGACCACCACGCCGTCGCGCAGCAGGCGCACCCCGGCATTGCGGGCAATCTTGCCGTCGGCCACATAGGAACCGGCAATGATGCCGACCTTGGGCACGCTGATGGTTTTGCGCACCTCGGCCTGACCGAGGTAGACTTCGCGCTGCACCGGCGCGAGCAGACCGGCCATGGCGCTCTTGATGTCGTCCACCAGCTTGTAAATGATGTCATAGAAGCGGATGTCGACGTTTTCGCGCTCGGCCACATCCTTGATCTTGGCGGTGGGCCGGACATTGAAGCCGATGATGATGGCCTGCGAGGCCGAAGCCAGCAGGATGTCGGATTCGGTAATGGCGCCGGTGCCGCCGTGCACGATGCTGATGCGCACCTTGTCGGTGCTCTGCTTGTTGAGGGCCTCGGTAATGGCTTCGAGGGTGCCCTGCACATCGGCCTTGAGCACAAGGTTGAGGGTCAGGGCCTCCTGATCCGAGGCCCGCCGCGAGAGGAAGGTTTCCAGGGTGACGCGGGACTCCTTGGCCAGATCCTTTTCGCGCTGCTTGATGGCGCGGGCATCGGCAATGCGGCGCGCCAGCTTTTCGTCGGCCACGGAGAAGAATTCCTCACCCGCTTCGGGCACGCCGTCAAAGCCCTGCACTTCCACGGGAATGGACGGCCCGGCTTCCTTGACCTTCTTGCCCTGATCGCTGAGCAGGGCGCGCACGCGACCCGAGAACTGGCCGCAGACAAAGGTGTCGCCCTGGCGCAGCGTGCCTTCCTGAATGAGCACGGTGGCCACGGGGCCGCGGCCCTTGTCGAGCTTGGCTTCGACGATGCGGCCGTGGGCGGGCTTGTTGGGATTGGCCTTGAGTTCGAGGATTTCGGCCTGCAGGGCAACCATTTCCAGCAGATCGTCGAGGCCCTCGCGGGTTTTGGCCGACACCTTGGCCACGATGGTATCGCCGCCCCAGTCTTCGGGCTGCAGGCCCAGTTCGGAGAGTTCGCGCAGCACGCGGTCGGGATCGGCGCCGGGCTTGTCCATCTTGTTGACGGCGACCATGATCGGCACATTGGCGGCCTTGGCATGGTTGATGGCCTCGCGGGTCTGCTCCATGACGCCGTCGTCGGCGGCCACCACAAGGATCACAAGGTCAGTCACCTGCGCGCCGCGGGCGCGCATGGCGGTAAAGGCCTCATGGCCGGGCGTGTCGAGGAAGACGATTTCGCCCCGCTTGGTCTTGACGTGATAGGCCCCGATGTGCTGGGTAATGCCCCCGGCCTCGCCGCTGGTGACATTGGACTTGCGGATGGCGTCCAGCAGGGAGGTCTTGCCGTGGTCAACGTGACCCATGATGGTGACCACCGGCGGCCGCGGCTTGAGATCCTCGGGCTTGTCCGGCTCGGTGGGCAGCAGGTAGTCGCTTTCGGAGAAGCCGGTTTTTTCCACTTCATAGCCGAATTCGGCAGCCACAAGGGTGGCGGTATCGATGTCGAGCGCCTTGTTGATGGTGGCCATGACGCCGAGGTTGAACAGCACCTTGATGATCTCGGAGCTTTTGAGGCCCATCTGATGGGCCATGTCCGCCACGACAATGGCTTCATCCACGCGAATCTTGCGCTTGGCGGCCTTGAGGGGCTGGGTGGCCTGCTGGGCGGCGGGCACCGCCTTGCCGGGCTTGCGGCGGCTCTTGCCGCGATTCATGCGCGGCGCATCATCCTCGTCCTGATGGCCGAAATCGCCCTGCTGAAACTCCACGGTACGGCGGCCCTTGAGGCGCTTTTTCTTGCTCTGGCCGTCGCGGCTGTCCAGCGGGGTCGGCTGGGCCGGGGCAGCATAGCCGCCTGAGGAAGCGCCGGGGCGCGGGCCGCGATTGTCGCCGCCGAAGGGCGCACGGCCCCCGGGACGCTGACCGCCGCGATCTCGGTTGTCGCCGCGTCCGTCGCGGCTGTCGCCGGAACGATTGTCGCGGCGCGCGGGCCGTTCGTCGCGACCGCCGCCATCCCGGGCAGACGCGCTGCCCGGCGTCGGGCGGCTGATGACACGCACCTGCGGCGAAGCGGGCGCAATGACGCGAGCACGCTGAGTGGTGGCCACTTCGGCGCTTGTCGCGGCAGAGGAATCATCGGCCTCGGCCTTTTCCCGGGGTTCCGGCGCGCGCGGGGGCAGGGTGGGCGCTGAGGAGCCTTCGGGAATGGCGGAAGCATCAGGCCGGGCGTGGCGGGCAGGCCGCGCCTTTTCCTTTTCGGCGTTCTCGCTTTCCGTCTGAGAAGCGGGAGCGTTTTCCGGGGCGGGTGCAGCGGCCTCGGGGGCCTCACCGGCGGGCGGCTCGGCCTGCGGGGCCTCGGCGGCTTGCGCGGGGGCGGCCGCCTCGACAGGCGCTTCCTGCGGACGGCTGATGACCCTGGCGGGCGCGACAACCCGGGCCGCGGGGGCGGCCTTTTCCCCTTCGGGAGCGGGGTCGGCTGCCGGAGCGGCTTCGGCGCTTCGGCTTTCGGCGGCGGGGGCCACGGTCTCTGCCGGAGGCGTCTTTTCCGCCGCGGCTTCGGCGGCAGTCAAGCCCTCATCGCTCGCGGGCGCGGCAGCAGGCGCCGCCTCTTCCGGAGCGCGGTTGCGGCGGCGCACGATGACGCCGCTTTCGCTCTTGTGGCGCGTGACCTCATTTTGCTGCGCGTTGGCAAAGTAATCCCGCACCTTGGCGGCGTCCTCCTGGCTGAGCGAGGCCGTGCTTTGCTTGGCGGAAATGCCCAGTTCGCGGGCGACGTTCAGCACTTCCTTGGGCTGAAGGCCGAGTTCGGCGGCCAATTCCTTGATTTTCAGTTTGGCTTCAGACATTCTTACCCCCCTTGCGCCGTGCGCCGGGCCGGAACTTCGCAAATCGCGTGAGACATTCCGGCCTGTCGCACACATACCAGCCCCTGCCCGGGCGGGTCATGGTCGCGTCGATAATCAAATTTCCCTGCTCGTCCTTCACATGCCGGCTGAGCGTCGCCTTGTGACGGCGTTCGCGGCAGATGACGCACATGCGCATGGGGACATGCGGTGCGGCGTCATCCTCCCGTCTAGGCATCCCGTCCCTCTCCGTCGGTCTCGGCGGAAGCGGCATCTTCCGCCGGGGCGGCCTTGAGCAATTCCACCGCCGAGGGTTCGGGCGTTTTTTCCACCACGGGAGCGAGGAAGTTGATGGCAGACCGCAAGTCCGCAATGCGGCCCGCGGAAATGGTCAGCTTGTCGGCCAGTTCCTCGTCCGAGGCTTCGCGCAGCTTTTCCAGCGAGGAATATCCGGCCTCAAGCAGGGCCTCCATGGAGACTTCGGCCACGCTGGCCACCTGCTGCAGGCCGTGGCCGATGGCATTGGCCTCGTTGTAACGGCTTTCGGTGAAGATATCGACCTTCCAGCCCAAAAGGCGGGCGGCGAGTTTCACGTTCTGGCCCTTGCGCCCGATGGCGTTGGTGAGCTGATCGTCGGGCACGATGACTTCGAGCAGGTTTTCCTCCTCGTCCACCACGATGCGCGAGACCAGCGCGGGCGCAAGCGCGTTGCGGGCATAGGTGGCGATATCCTGACTCCAGACCACGATGTCGATGCGCTCGCCGCGCAGTTCCTGCACGATGTTCTGGATGCGCGAGCCGCGCACGCCCACGCAGGCGCCCACGGGGTCAACGTCGCGTTCGCGGGAAAGCACGGCGACCTTGGCCCGGGAACCGGGATCGCGGGCCACGCCCATGATCTGCACCACGCCGTCATCCACCTCCGGCACCTCGCGGCGGAAGAGGGCGGCCATGTAGTCGCGGTGGGCGCGCGAAATGACGATCTGCGGGCCGCGCCCCTCCTTGCGAACCTCGATGATCAGGGCCTGCACGCGGTCGTTGCGCTTGTAGTGCTCGCGGGGGATCTGCTCGTCGCGGGGCAGGATGGCCTCGGTGCGGCCGAGGTTGACCACCCAGCCGCCCTTGTCGCGGCGCTGCACGATGCCGGAGACGATTTCGCCCACGCGATCCTTGTATTCCTCATAAATGATTTCCTGCTCGGCATCGCGCATGCGCTGGATGATGACCTGCTTGGCGGACTGGGCGGCAATGCGGCCCAGATCTTCCACCTTGACGCGAAAGCCCATCTCGTCGTCGATCTGCACCGACGGATCATGGGTGCGGGCTTCGGAAAGTTCAATCTGGGTATCGGGATTGAGCAGATCGTCGTCTTCCACCACGATCTTGAACTGATAGACTTCGATGTCGCCGGTATTGTCGTTGTAGGACACTTCCACATCCATGTCCTCGCTGAAGCGGCGCAGGACGGACGTGCGCACCGCGTCTTCCAGCGTGTCGATGAGCATATCGCGGTCAAGACCCTTGTCTTTGCTGATCTGGTCAATGGCCTTCTTGAGTTCAAGATTCATAATCGCCTCCGTGCCGCCGGGCGGCTTCAAAAATCCCCTGCCTCGCGGCGGGGCCTAGTCTTCCAGAGCGGACGCCACATCGTCGTCCAGCGCGTCATTCTTGCGTTTGCAGCCGGTCGCGGTCTTGCGCGGGCCGCCGGTTGCGGCCTCAGCTCGCCGTCCGCCCCGCCCGCCGCCCTTGCCGGGCTTTTCCGGGGTACGGAATACATGGATGCGGGCCACACGGCGGGTCATCTCCCACGGCAGGCGCACCGGGGGCACGGCCTCGGGCAGAATCTCCCCGTCCGAAGAAATGCCGGCCGGAGCCAGCACAAGGGCCTCGTCCTCCACCCGTTCCAGCCGTCCCCGCCAGATCCGGCGCGGCGCGGCGGCCCCTTCCGGCGCATAGGCGGCCTGCATGCGCGCCTCCACCATATCGCCCACATAGGGACGCATCTGGGCCGGCACAAAAAAGAGCCGGTTGAAACCGGGCGTGGACACTTCCAGCACATAGGCCTGCGGGATGAGATCTTCCACTTCCAGCGCCAGCCCGAGGTGGCGCGAAATTTCCTCGCACTGGTCAATGCTGGCCGACAGCGGCATTTCCGGCAACGAGGCCTCGTCCCCGCCGGCAGACCGGGCCGCGGCATGGGGATTGCGCCCGTCCGGGGGGATGTCCACAAACAGACGCACCACCATGCGGCCGCTCTGGACGATCTCCACGCCCCAGATGACCAGCCCCAGGGATTCCACCACCGGGGCCGCGAGGGCGGCAACCGCATCCGCGAGAGGATTCTGATTCATGTTCATCTCGTGCAGGTAATAAAAAAAGGGGGCCTTTTCAGGCCACCCCGGAACGCTTGCCGCAGGATGTCGTCAAAACGGGCACGCCCGTTGACGCTGAATTGGTGTTACCTACCCGGATTGCGCGCACCTGTCAAGCAAAAAGCGCCACAGCGGCGCTGCCGGGGAGGGGCATGCGTCCTGCCAGAAAAAAGCGCACTGCTTACACAGTGCGCTTTATTTTCTGGCGGAGCGGAAGGGACTCGAACCCTCGGCCTCCGGCGTGACAGGCCGGCGTTATAACCGTCTTAACTACCGCTCCGGGTGGTGGGCAGTACAGGACTTGAACCTGTGGCCCCCGCCGTGTGAAGGCGGTGCTCTACCAGCTGAGCTAACTGCCCTCGTTGCAGGATTGGTTCTACGCAAATGCCCCGCCGCCGTCAAGCAAAAAATGCAAAAAAATGGCAAAAAACACTTTGACGACGCAACCAATTGAATTAAAAAAAGAAAAAAATTATCCTCACCCGCGTTGGCCAGCTTGCGGACGGGGTAGGCCAATGATAAGAAGGTGTTTGCCACACGGCGATCGTCAGGAGGATGGAAGATAGGCATGGGAATTCGGGGAGCTACATATTTTGCCGGCATCATCTGCGTCATGCTGCTGTTGCAGGGGCAAGCGCCTGTCTGGGGAGCTGCCGTCGTCTATGACGGCACCAGCATCAGCCGGCAGAGCATGCGCGAGAACCTGTGCGCCATTACCTTTGACGACGGCCCATCGGCCAATACCGGGCATCTGCTGGATCTGCTGGCCGCTTACAACGTGCCGGCCACCTTTTTCCTGCTGGGCAAAAATGCGGCCTTGCGGCCGCAGATGGTGCGGCGCATTGTGGCCGAGGGGCATGAAGTGGGCAATCACTCCTGGTCGCATCCCAAGCTGCGTGCCCTGACCCGGGAGCAACAGCGCGAGGAGCTGGGCCGTACCGACGCCCTGCTGCGCGAGCTGGGGGTTGTCCCCCGGCATATGCGTCCTCCCTATGGCGCCTATAATGAAGATACGCTGGCCGTGGTCGAGGAGCTGGGGCTTTCCGTCCTGCTCTGGTCGCAGGATAGCCATGACTGGCGTCGCCTGCCCGCCAACTATGCCCTGCTGCCCAATACGATGGGCCATGTGTATGCGACGGGCACGCTGCGCGGCATCTTTCTCTTTCACGATACCCGCAGGCGCACGGTGGAGGATCTGCCGCGCATCATTCACGAACTGCGGGCCGGCGGCTGCCAGCGTTTTGTAACGGTCAGCGAATATCTGGATTTGCTGGACGATGACCCGCCCCTGCTCATGACGCAGCGCACCGTGCCCTCGCATTCGGCACAGAACGAGGAAATGCCGCCGGAAAGTTTCCCCGATACCATGATGGCCGCCGCCAGCGGACTGCCTGCGGGCAGTACGCCGGTGCCTCTGGCCCGCTGCAGTCATCCCTGGCTGCCGGACGCCGCCGGAGAAGCGGCGGGAGCCGTCGCCGGGCAACCTGCCGCCGATGCCGCCCAGGCCGCGGCGGCGTCGGGAACGTCCCGGGCCGTCGGCTCGGCCCCGGCAGCGTCCGTGCCGGTGGAGTCCGCTTCGGTTGCCCGTCCGGCCCGGGCCGTACCGGCCAAGGCTGTCCGACCGACGCCGGCCGCCGGAACGGCACAGAGCCGCCCGGCCCCCCGAGCGCCCGCCTATCGCGTGGTGCATCCCGAACCGGCTGCCGCGCAGGCGGAAAAGCCCGCCCCGCGCTATCGCATCGTTCAGCCGCGTCCCGCGCCGCACACCATCCAGGCCGGAGCGGGGCGCAGCGGCAAGGGGCACAATCCGCAGGAGCTGCCCCGCCGCACGCGCGCGGCGGCGGCCTCGGACACGCTTTAGGCGCGCGGCCCAGAGCACGCCCAAGGCGACGCAGACAGACAATGACTGGCGACAGACACGCAAAGAGGCCGGCTTGAAGCCGGCCTCTCGTTTCCTTCCCGAGAAAGGACGCCCCGCAGGGCGCCAGCATCCGTCAGGCATTGCCGATCTTGGCGTTGATGTTCTGCAGCAGCTGCTGGGCCTGCGCATTGTCCGGCTCCATGTCCAGAGCCGTGCGCACCAGCGGCAGGGCATGCATGCTGTCGTTCACGGCAAAGAAGACTTCGGCGATATTGCAGGCGATGACGGCGGACTTTTGCGGCAGGTTGGGATTGAGGGCCATTGCCTTGAGCATGGAGGCGCGGGCGGCCTCATAATCCTTGCCGTCGGCATAGGCCAGCCCGAGGTTGTAATGCAGGCCGTCATTGTCCGGCACCACCTTGAGGGCCTTCTTGTATTCCTCGGTGGCCTCCTGCCAGCGTCCGGCCCGTCGCAGGAGCATGCCCACGCGATTGAACACCACCAGGTCGTCCTTGTTCCAGAAATCGCGCTTGGCTTCCAGACCGCGCTGCAGGAAGCTGATGGCCATATCGGGATCCACGTCGGAATAGGCGTCCGCCACGCGGAAGGCCACGCCCCCCACATGTTCCATGGCCTCGCGGCTGGCCAGCTCCACGCTCTGATTGAACATCTTGCGGGCATCCTCGCGGCGGTTGAGTCTGAGATACAGCTCGCCGATGGCCAGCTTGCGTTCCACGTTGAGGGGAGAGAGCTGATCAAGGCGCTCAAGATATTCGAGCTGCTTGAGGGGCTTTTTCATCTCCTCGTAGAGGTCGGCCAGCTTGCGCAGCGGTTCCAGATACATGTCGGCGCTGCGGCTGGCGTTCTCGTAGGCTTCACAGGCCTTTTCCCGCTGCCCCATCGCCCGGAAGACGTCGCCGATGACCAGCAGGACGGCAGCGGAATTGGCCTTGAGTTCCAGCGCCTGACGACAGACCTGCAGGGCGCGCAGGTTTTCGCCCTGGGAATGCAGGGTGCGCGCCCATTCCAGCATGCGGCTCATCTTGCCGTGCGGACGCACGGTGGCCGCCAGCCGCTCAAGGAGCTGCTCCTGACTGTCCGGCTTGGCAAAGAAGGCATCCGCGCCCGCCTCATGCAGGAGCACATAGCGCTGCTGTTCCGTTTCCGCCGCGATGAAGACGACGCGGACTTCGGGAAAGCCGTTTTTGATCAGGCGCACCATATAGCTGAAATCCCGGCCCTTGAGGCTTTGCTCGATAAGCAGCAGGGGCGTCGCGTTTTCGGAGCAGACATTGCGCAGTATGCGCAGCAGCATGTCCGCATCGTGAGCAATGCTGATCTTGTCGGCGGGAAGGCCGAGCTGCTCGTTCAGCACCCTTCGCAACATGTCCGTCAGCGCAACGTCGTCGGAGACGCAGATCAAATGACCGCTGTCTTTCAGAAATTCACGGATGGCGTCCTCATAGGGTTTGCTTTCCTGCGGGGCAGCCTTTTCCCGGGTCATGCTGGCCTCAACCTGGCGTACCGCCATGCGTTGCGCCAAGCCTGACGTCGCATTGCTACTGGTCATGTTCTCCTCCTCATGAGGCTTGGCGGGCATCATCCGCACCCGTCAGCCCTAGCGTCGCAGATTCAGGGCCGCTGCGTCAAGTGGTACACGCGCGGAATCATATACATGAGACTGGCAATTTTTTTTTCGGGCATGTACTGGACAGCCACCAGCACCTTGCCGAGATTCCAGAGGCAGGACATTTCGCCCTCCTCGGCATCGGGCTTGCCGAAGCGCTGCTCGGCCATGCTCCGGACGCGCTTGCCGAAGCTCGCATCGCGCGCCGGATAATCGATGGAAACAAAGGCGAGGGGCTGATCGTCCGCGGGGCCGTAACAGATGCCCATTTGCTCCGCACCGGGAATGAGCTTGCCGCCCTTGTACACGTCGCAGGGATAGCCGTCCTTCTCGCGTTCGGCCACGGCCCCCGCCTGCTTGAGCGCCGCCCGCATCTGCGCGCGATTCGTGCCGTCCAGACGCTGTCCGAACAGGACGGCATTGGCCCGTCGTTCCGGCGTGGCCTCGGCCAGACTTTCCAGCTCTTTCATGGCCGCCGCATTCCCCTGCATGGCCGCGCCATACAGCAGAAGCGTGGCGCTGGGAATATCCTGCTTGACCACGCGCCCCACGCGGTAGAAATGTCCCAGGCGGGCAAGGGCGTCGGGCTGATTGGCCGTGGCGGCCCGACTGTACCAGGCGGCCGCGGCGGCATCGTCCTTCTGCACGCCATGCCCCTGTTCGTAGAGCATGCCAAGATTGTACTGGGCTTCAGGCTGGCCCCGGCGGGCGGCCAGGTCAAACCAGCGGGCCGCCTCGGCGGCATCCGGGGGGACGCCCCGCCCCTGCTCCAGCATGCGCCCGAAGTTGCACATGCCGGACGGATGCCCGGCATCCGCGGATTTGGCGTACCAGTGCAGGGCACGGCCCACATCCGGCTCCACGCCGAGGCCCTTGTCGTAAAGCACGCCCAGATTGTTCATGGCTTGCGGATCGCCGGCCTCGGCCGCCTCCTGCCAGAGGCGCAGGGCCTGATAATATTCGCCGCGCGCAAAGGCATCCAGCGCCTTGCGGTTGCGTTCGCCGGGGCTGTCCGTCTCTGGGGGGGGCGTCGCGAGGGGAGCCGCCTGCGGCGCGGGGGAAGGCTTGGCTGCCGGCGTCCGGCCTGCGGGCGCCGGCGCGGCAGGAGATCCGCCTGCCGGGGCAAGCCCGCCCTGGCCCAGAGCGGGCAGGGGCTGAGCGGGAACGCTGTAGTCCGGCGTCCGGGGCGTTTGCGGGCGCGTCGCGCCGGCCGGCGTCCCGGGGGCGGGTGAGGCGGGCTGGGCGCTTCTGACCGGCGTCCGGGAGATCTGGGAGCCGTCCCCGCGGGGGGGCGTGGGCGCGACGGGCGCGACGGGCACGGCAACCTGCGGCGTCTGCACTTGCGGCGTCTGCACCTGCGGTTGGGCGATTTGCGCTGCCGCCCGGGCGCTATGGGCAAACGGCGGGGACGCCAGCAGCAGGCCCCACAGGCAGGCAAAGGCGGCGACGCCCGGCCGACGCCCCAAAATAATGATGCGCGCCGCAAGGCGCGCATAGCTCAAAAAACCCGTCATGGACACGCACTCCGCTCAGGAGTTCATCTCGGCACGGAATTTGCGGGAAAGACGAAAGACGACCACACGCCGGGAAGGCAGGGTAATGGCCTCGTCCGTCTGGGGGTTGCGGCCCCGCCGGGCCGCTTTTTCATAGGATTCAAACTTCCCGAAACCGCTGAGCAGCAGGGCATGATCCTTCTTGATGGCATCCTTCATGATATGCAGGAGTTTTTCCATCACATTGCGCACATCGACGCGGTTCCTGTCGGTTGCTTCATAAATGCGCTCAATGATGTCCGCCTTGGTCAGTGTCTTCTTCATGGGAATCCTCGAAAAGCGCCTCGCTTCACAGCGAGTTTTTTTTTTGGTAAATTATACCCAAATGCCATGTGTGGCAAGGCATTTCTCGCTTTCCGGCGCTGCGGCCCCCTCCGGGGCCTCCTGTTTGCTGTGGACAACCGGCATGACTGCAGATCTTTCCCTGTTCTGGCCTTCCTGCAAAAGGCCCATCCCGCTTTTTCCCCTCTTTCTTCCCTATTCCGGCTGCCCCCGTCGCTGCGTGTTCTGCGCGCAGGACAGGCAGACCGGCCAGCCGCCGCGCGCGCCGCAAGACGCCCTGCGCGAGGCGGCCGCCGCGCTGGCGCAGCGGGCGGCATGCCGGCTGCCCGCGCCGGAGCTGGCCTTTTATGGCGGGACATTCACGGCCCTGCCGCCGGAACAGCTGACGGCCTGTCTCGACTTTGCCCGGCTGATGCGGGAACGGGGCTGGAGCAGGGGCCTGCGCTGTTCGACCCGCCCCGACTGCGTGCCGGCCGCCGTGCTGGCTCGGCTGCGGGAGGCGGGCTGCCGCTGCGTGGAACTGGGGGTGCAGAGCTTTGCCGATGCCGCCCTGCGCCGCAGCCAGCGGGGCTATGACGCCGCCGCCGCCCGTGCGGGCTGCCGGGCCGTGCGAACCGCCGGCCTTGAGCTGGGCGTGCAGCTCATGCCGGGCATGCCCGGCTCCACGCCGCGATCCTTTTTGGAGGATGTGCGGCAGGCCCTGGCGCTGGGTGCGGCCTGTCTGCGCTTTTACCCCTGTCTGGTGCTGGAGGGTACCGCACTGGCTGAGCGCTGGCGGGCGGGGGAGTACCGGCCGTGGCCGCTGGAAATCACCCTGGAAATCCTTGCCGATGCCTATGTGCTGGCCCAGGAGGCCCGTGTGCCGGTCATCCGCATGGGCCTTGCCCCGGAAGACGGTCTGCAGGCCGCCGTTCTGGCCGGGCCGGCGCATCCGGCGCTGGGCGCGCGGGTGCAGGCCCGCGCCCTGCTGCGCTGTGCGGCGCGGGAGCTGGCGCGGTCTGGCGTGGCGGGCGGGGAACGATTGGGCCTTGTCCTACCCCGCCGCCTGCAGGGCATGTATCTCGGCCATGCCGGGGAGTTGCGTGCGGCCTGGCAGGCCCTGGGCGTGGATGCCGGACTCACCCGCTTTCACGACGCCGAAGAGACCATCCGCCTTGTGCGGCAGAACGGCTTTTCGCCTGAGGCTCCGGCGCACAAGGCAGGCGCAACGCCGCGTGAACAGCTTTGAGTTGACCGCTTCGCCTCCGACTGGTTAGCGTCAACATGGGAACAGAGCGCCCCGCATGCGCCGCATCCCACAGGAGGCCCCATGTCCCATCCCCTTCCCGCGGAAGTCCTCGTGCCCCGCCGTCCCCCCATCGAGACGACGCTTTTCGATTTTTTCAAGATCGGCCCCGGCCCATCCAGTTCGCATACCATCGGCCCCATGAAGGCGGGCAGCGACTTCATGGCCCGCTGTGCCGCCCTGTCCGGCGATGTGCTGCGCCGGGCCGAGGGGCTGCATGTGACGCTCTTCGGCTCCCTCAGCGCCACCGGCAAGGGGCACGGCACGGATTCCGCCGTGCTGGCGGGCTTGCTCGGCAGCTCGCCCGAGAGCTGTGCGCCGGAGCTGCTGCCGTCCCTGCTGCGCGATCCCGAAGCCCGGCATAGCGTGCGTCTGGGCGACACATGGCTGACCGTCAGCCTGACGGACATCGAATTCGGCCCGGTACAGCACGAAGCGCCGTTCAGCAATACGCTGCAGTGCTCCCTGCGGGATGCCGCGGGGCAGGAGCTGTTCGGCATGGAATATTATTCCGTGGGCGGCGGCTTCATCCAGTGGAAGGGCTGGACGCCGCCGGAACGCGGTCGGCCTGTCCATCCCTACGGCACCATGCGCGAGCTGCATCAGTGCCTGGACGAGACCGGCCTGACCCTGCATGAACTGATTTTGGAGAACGAAACGGCCATTACCGGCATGTCGCGGCCAAGCATCTTTGCATGTCTTGATGACATCATGGACGCCATGTACGACAGCGTGCGGCGGGGACTGCGCAGCAGCGGACGCCTGCCGGGCACCCTGGGCGTCTGGCGCAAGGCGGGCGCCCTGCTGGATCGAGCCGTCGCCCTGCCCTTCATGGTGGATCGCTTTCTGGCCAAGCTCAATGCCTATGCCTTTGCCGTGGCCGAGGAAAATGCGGCAGGGGGCGTCATCGTCACCGCGCCCACCTGCGGCGCGGCGGGCGTCATGCCCGCCCTGCTTTACGCCATGCGGCAGGATCTCAATATCGGGGAACGCGCCCTGCGCGAAGGTCTGCTGGCCTCGGCGGCGGTGGGCTTTCTGGCCAAGCACAACGCGGGCATTGCCGGCGCCGAGGTGGGCTGTCAGGGTGAAGTGGGCGTGGCCTCGGCCATGGGGGCCGCCATGCTGACCCATGCTCGCGGCAATGCCGCCCGCGTGGTGGAAAACGCCGCCGAAGTGGCGCTCGAGCATCATCTTGGCCTGACCTGCGATCCCGTGGGCGGCTATGTGCAGGTGCCCTGCATCGAGCGCAACGCCGTGGGCGCCATCAAGGCCTACAACGCCTCGTTGCTGGCCACCTGCGAGGAGCAGGAGCATCATCTTGTCTCGCTGGATGCCGCCATCATGGCCATGGGCGAAACCGGTCGGGAAATGAACGTGAAGTTCAAGGAGACCAGCGCGGGCGGTCTGGCTGTCAGCCTTGTGGAATGCTGACCGACCCGCAGGCCGGGCCACGGCCAGCCATGCCCGGCAAGGACGGTTCAATGGCGCATCTGCCGGCAGGCGGCCTTTTCAATGGCGCCGTGCGCCCTCCCGTGGTCTGTGCGTGAACCGCGCGATGCGGCGGTGCGGCCCCGCAGGCCGGGGGATTCCGCTGCTCAGCCGTGCGCTGGCCGAAAGCTCGGTCGCGCTGGACGAGACGGGATTGCCGATGCGATCTTCCGCTGACGGACGGCGCATTGGCGGGGCATGGCCGGGACAGGACGGACGCAGGGCAAAAAGCCTGTCCAGCGGGCACGGCAACATGGCGGACGGGGCGCGCGATCGAGGCGCGCCCGCCGGCGTCCGTTTCCGTCGCGGGCGCTTGGCCCGGGCCTAAAAGGGCAGGAAGCGCCGTTCGCCGCCCACCACGATGCCGCATTCCCGATAGCCGTAGCTGCGGGCGTAGCGGGCCAGTTCGTCGAACTCTCCGGCCACATCCTCGGGGCGGTGGGCATCCGAGGCCAGCATGATGCGCACATCCTCGCGGGCGGCCATATCCATGATCATGGGGCCGGGATAGGGTTCGCAGAAGGCCTGCCGCAGACCCGCCGAGGAGACCTCCATGAGCACATTGTTGCGGCGCAGGGCGCTCATGGCCTCGCTGATGCACACGCGGCTCTGGGGCTGGCAGAGCCATTCCTGAAAGAGGTCGAAACAGCGCAGCTTGATGAAGTCGGGATGGGAGGCGATGTGCACCAGACCGCTTTCGGCCATGCGGGCCATCTCCCGATAATACCGCTCGAAGCGCTCAAAGGCCGTCTCCGGGGGGCATTCCCAGTTGGCGTTGAAGCCGATGGACATTTCCCCGAGAAAGTGCAGCGACCCGATGACATAGTCAAAGGGCTGACTGGCCAGCAGATCGCGCATATAGGCCATGTTGGACGGAATCCAGTCCAGTTCGATGCCCAGCAGCACGCGCGGGCTGTCGGCGCGGGCCTTGAGGGCCAGCACCTCGGCGCAGTGGGCCGGGAAGTCGCGTTCAAAGTTTTCCTGATAGAGGCGGCAGGAAAAGCCGGGCGGCAGCGGGCTGTGCTCGGAAAAGCCGAGGTATTCCAGTCCGGCGGCGCAGGCGGCCGCGTACATTTCCTCGACGGTGGCCAGACCGTGGGACACCTTGGTGTGAATGTGCAAGTCGGCAAGAATCATGCTTCCTCCGCGTGTTCGGGGCAACTGGCCGGAAGCGCCGCGCTCCGGGGATATTCGGGGTCGAGGGCCGAAAGCAGGCGGCGGGCCTGGCTCACGTCCCGCGCAATCTGCGCCTTCAGCTCGTCCGGGCTGCTGAAGCGCCGTTCGTCGCGCAGACGCTCCACAAATTCCAGACGCAGCCTGCGCCCGTAGAGGTCGCCGCCCGCGTCCAGCAAAAAACTCTCCACCGTCAGCGCCGCTCCGGCAAAGGTGGGATTGCGGCCGATGTTGGTGACGGCCTGAAGCGGGCCGGGCAGGCCCTCCACCCCGGCCCGGACGGCATAGACGCCCGGCGGCGGCAGCAGGGTTTCGGGCAGGGCCAGATTGGCCGTGGGAAAGCCCAGCCCCGCGCCGCGCCCCTGTCCGTGTTCGATGCGGCCTTCGCACAGGTGACAGCGCCCCAGCAGGGCGGCTGCCGCCCGCACGTCGCCCTCGGCCACGCAGCGCCGGATGCGCGAGGAACTCACGATGCCGCCGTCGCGCACAACGGGGGCCAGCTGTTCCAGACCGAAGCCGTAGCGCGCGCTCAGGGCGCGCAGCACCTCGGGGCCGCCGCTGCGGCCGCGCCCGAGGGAAAAGTCGTGACCGATGAGCAGTTCGCGCAGGCCCAGCGGCAGGAGATGCCGCCGGACAAAGTCTTCGGGCGAGGTAATGGCCAGATCCGGCGTGAAGGGCAGCTCCTGCAGTTCGTCCACGCCCAGGGCCAGGATGCGGCGGCGGCGTTCCTCGCGGGAAATGAGGGGCGGCGGGGCCTGCCCCCCGCCCAGCACCGCGCGCGGATGCGGCCAGAAGGTCATGACCATTGCGCGCAGGCCGGCGGCGCGGGCCACCTCGCAGGTGCGGCGGATGAGCGCCTGATGGCCCGCATGCACGCCGTCAAAATTGCCGATGGTCAGGGCCGTGGGTTTTGCCTGCCCGGCGTGGCCGGGCCGTTCCGGAAGGGGGGAGGCGGCGTTCATGGTTCAGATGAGACGGCGAAAAATATCGGTATAGGCCTTGCGGATGATGAGCACGAGCTTGAGATGCAGAGAGCGCGTCCTTTTTTCGTCAAGCTGGCAGAACGAGCAGAAATGACGGGCCACCTCATTGAAATCGCTTTCCCGGGTGATGCGCATCATGTCCCAGTATTGCGCGGCGCGTTCCAGCATCTGTGCCGTCTGCTTGTCCGCATGGGCCGCGCGGTAGGTGGCTGAGAAGGCTTCCAGCATGGCGTCGGCATCCTGCGGAAAGGAGCGGCTCAGGGCCAGCCGCCAGAGGGCGACATACAGGCCGCGCCATTCCAGCAGCAGTTGACGGCGGCGCGTGAAATGCAGCCGTCCCACCCCCATGAGGTGCAAATGAGGGGTGAAATCGGTATCGTCGAGCAGGACGGCGAAATTTTCCAGCGCCTCCCGCACGAAACCCTGTTGCGCCGTTTCGTCAGCCACCTGTTGCATGCCCGCTTCGTCCTATGTCTCGTCGCCGGCGTCCGCCGCGCCCGGCTGCATCGCTTCGCCGTCCTGTTCGCGCCTGCCGCGTCCGCGACGCCGGCGGCCCGAACGCCGGCGCGCACTCCGGCCTTCTCCGTCCGTCCCGCTGCCGTCATGCCCGTCGCCGCCGTCCGCGCCGCTCTGCGGCACGCTTTCGGCCGGGGCGGCCTCGCGCTCTTCCGCACCGCCGTCCTCCCGGCGGGCGGAACGCTTGCGCCGGGAGCGGCCCGCCTTGCCGCCGTTTTCGCGCGGCTCGGGCAGTCCTTCGGGGAAGCGGCTTTCGCGCAGGCTCTGCTGGTGGCAGGCATCCAGCAGCATGGCCAGCATGAGTTCGCCGTCGCCGCCCTCATCTTGTGCCGCGAGCGCGCGCACCAGCGGGACATAGCGGGCCACGCGCAGCCGTTCCAGCCCGTTGAGCTTGCGGAAGCGGGCTTCCAGCAGGGCGGTCAGGCGCGTACCGGCCACGGCGGCCACATCGTCATCCGTGGGGGCGGGCAGTTCGCGCAGCGCGATCTTGAAATGCCGGGCAATGCGTTCCAGCTCCATGCGCTGCATGACGTCCACCAGCGAAATGACCGTGCCCGCCGCCCCGGCGCGGCCCGTGCGTCCGGCGCGGTGAATGTAGCTTTCGTGATCTTCCGGCGGCTCATAGAGAAAGACGTGCGAGAGGGCCGGTATGTCGATGCCGCGCGCGGCCACGTCCGTGGCCACGAGGTATTGCAGCGCGCCGCGCCGGATCTTGTCCAGCACGGCTTCGCGGCGGTTCTGGGAAAGATCCGCGGACAGTTCGTCGGCGCAGTAGCCGAAGCCCTGCAGCACGCTGGTCACATAGTGCACATTGGCCTTGGTATTGCAGAAGATGATGGCCGAGGCCGGATTCTCCGTCTCCAGCAGGCGCACGAGCACGCGATCCTTGTCCATGGGGCGGCAGGCGCAGAACAGATGCTGCACCTCGGCCACATGCACTTCCTTGCGGGACAGGGACAACATGGCCGGATCGGCCATGAATTCCCCGGCCAGACGCAGCACATGCGGCGGATAGGTGGCCGAGAACATGCAGGTATGCACCCGGCGGCGGGGCAGATAGCGCTGGACTTCCTTCATGTCCGGGTAGAAGCCGATGGACAGCATCCTGTCGGCCTCGTCAAAGACCAGCATGCGCAGGGCCTCGAGATTGAGGGTGCGGCGCAACAGGTGGTCGAGCACCCGGCCCGGGGTGCCCACAATGAGCTGCGCCCCGTCGCGCAGGGCGTCCATCTGCTTCTTGTAGCCCACGCCGCCGTAAACGGCGGCGGGCCGGATGCCGGTTTCGGCAAAGAGGGTGCGGGCCTCGTGCTCCACCTGCACGGCCAGTTCCCGCGTGGGCACGAGCACAAGGGCTTGCGGGGCCTTTGTTTCCGCATCGAGACGCGGCAGCAGGGGCAGGAGATAGGTGCCCGTCTTGCCGCTGCCGGTACGCGACTGCACCATGATGTCCCGCCCGGCCATGAGATAGGGCAGGGCCAGGGACTGCACGGGCATGAGGTTTGTCCAGCCGGCCCGGGCGCAGGCGGCGCGCATGGCCTCGGGCAGTTCGTCGAGGCTGACGCGGGGCAGGGCGTCCTCGGGTTCGACAACGGAAATGTGTTCTTCGACGAGGGCCGTCACATCGTCGTGGGGCGCGGCGTGACCATCGACAGGGCCGTCGGCGGCAGTGTGGAGTTCTGGCATGGATGTCTCGGCGCAGGGCGCGGTTGAATCAAGGGTAACAACCCTCTGTATGGCATAGATGAAAAGGCTTCGCAAGGCCGTGGGCGGACGTCCCCCGGCGCGGGCATGAAAAAACGCTTGCAATTGCCCGGGGCCGGGCCTATCGTACTTTCGTTCCGGCTGGGGGAGCCGACTGCATGGCTGAGAAAGGGTGTGAGCGCCCTGACCCCTAGGACGCGCGGATGCGCGTTCCTGCACCTGACGCAGATAGTGCTGACGAAGGGAAGCTGGCGACCCGCTTTCCGGGTCCGCGCATTGCCCGCTTCCATATGGTTGGACGCGGGTTCTTTTTTTCCGCCGCGCGGGGAAATGCCGGACAGCGAGGAGGTGCTATGCGACTGACGGTCAATGGCGAGATGGGCGACTACGCCGACGGGCTCACGGTGGCGGATCTGCTGCGCGAGCGCGGGCATGATCCCGCCGTGGTGGTGGTGGAGCGCAACGGGCAGATCGTGCCCGCCGCCGACTTTGCCGCCACAAGCCTGTGCGCGGACGATGTGCTGGAACTGGTGCAGTTCGTGGGCGGCGGCTAGGCGTATCACGCGAGGGAACTCACGCCGCCGCAGGCGGCAGGTTCGCCCCTTCCCCTTGCGGGAACGGGCGTGGGGATGCCCGCGCGAACGCGGGAACATGCGGATTTTCGGAGGTTAGAGCAGTGGAAGACAAGTTCATCATCGGCGGCGTGGAACTGAAAAGCCGCCTCTTCATCGGCACGGGCAAATACAGCGCGGATCACCTCATTCCCGCCGTCTGCGAGGCCAGCGGCGCGGAGGTCATCACCGTGGCCATGCGCCGGGTGGAAAAGGGCCAGCAGGGCATTGTGGCCCATATCCCCGGAACCATGCGCCTCCTGCCCAATACCTCCGGCGCCCGTACCGCCGAGGAGGCCGTGCGCCTGGCCCGTCTGGCCCGCGCCGCCGGCTGCGGCGACTGGATCAAGATTGAAGTCATTTCCGACGTGCGCCACCTCCTGCCCGACGGCTACGAAACGGCCAAGGCCACCGAGGCGCTGGTCAAGGAGGGCTTCACCGTCCTGCCCTACATCAATCCCGATCTGTATGTGGCCCGGGCCTGCGTGGAGGCCGGCGCGGCGGCGGTCATGCCGCTGGGCGCGCCCATCGGCACCAATCGCGGCCTGCGCACCAAGGAAATGATCGGCATTCTCATCGATGAACTGGATGTGCCCATTGTGGTGGATGCGGGCATCGGCCGGCCCTCTCAGGCCTGCGAGGCCATGGAAATGGGCGCCGCAGCCTGTCTGGTCAATACGGCCATTGCCTCTTCCGCCGACCCGGTGCGCATGGCCGCCGCCTTCCGCGCCGCCGTGGAAGCCGGCCGCAATGCCTGGCTGGCCGGTGCGGGCGCGGTGAAGGCTCCGGGCGAGGCCGCCGAGGCCTCTTCGCCCCTGACCGGATTCCTGCGCTAGTTCCCGGAGGTATCGCAGCATGGAAAATTTTGAACAGTATCTGGGCCAGTGGCCGCGCGACCTGCGCGCCCGTCTGGCTGCCGAGGCCACGGAAGAGCAGGTGCTCGCCGCCCTGCGCAAGGAGACCCTTCAGCCCGCCGACTTTCTGGCCCTGCTCTCGCCGGCCGCCGCGCCCCATCTGGAAGACATGGCCCGGCGCGCCCATGAGCTGACCCTGCGCTATTTCGGTCGGGCGGTTAACCTCTTCACCCCGCTCTACATTTCGGACGTCTGCACCAACCAGTGCCGCTACTGCGGTTTCAACGCCAAGAACACCCAGCCCCGCCGCCACCTGAACATGGACGAAGTGGAAGCCGAGGCCCGCGTCATTGCCGACATGGGCCTGCAGCATGTGCTCCTGCTCACCGGCGACGCGCGCAAGCTCTCCTCCCCGCAGTACATTGCCGATGCCGCCCGCCGCATCAAGCCCATGTTCGCGTCGGTGGGCGTGGAAGTCTATTCCCTCACCGAGGACGAATATCGCCTGCTCATCGAGGCCGGGGTGGACAGCATGACCATGTTTCAGGAGACCTACAACCCCGAACTCTATGACTGGCTGCATCCGGCCGGCCCCAAGAAGGATTATTCCTTCCGTCTCAACGCGCCGGAGCGTGCCGCCCGCGCGGGCATGCGCTCCCTGGGCGTGGGCGCGCTGCTCGGCCTTGACGAATTTGTGCAGGACGCCTTCTGTACCGGCCTGCATGCCTGGTGGCTCATGCGCCATTACCCCGGCGTGGATGTGGGCATTTCCATTCCGCGCATCTGCTCGCACGAAGGCTCCTTCGACATTCCGCACGCCGTGAATGATCGCCAGTTCGTGCAGTACATCACGGCCATGCGCTGCTTCCTGCCGCGCTCGGGCATCACCTGTTCCAGCCGCGAAAGCGCCTTCATGCGCGATCACCTCATCCCTCTGGGCGTGACGCGCGTTTCCGCCGGCGTGTCCACCGCCGTGGGCGGTCGGGCCACCGAAGCCGACAATTCCGGCCAGTTCGACATTACCGATCACCGCAGCGTGGAGGAAATGACCGCCGCGCTGGCCGGTCTCGGTTATCAGGCCGTGGTCAAGGATTGGGAAGATCCCACCGCCCACGCCTGATTTTTTCCCTGCCCTTATGCGCCGGCCCCCGCGTCGTCCTCCACGGCGCGGGGCCATTTTTTTGCGCACCCGCCGCCTGCCAGCGCGAATGCCCCGTGGGCCGGCGTTCCGGGAGGGGGAAAGGGGAACCCCGCGCCTCGCGCGGGCGGTGTAGCGTTGCTGTCGATGCCCGCAAGACTCCTGCGTCGCCTAACGGGCACGGCCCTGCGGGTCGCCATTTGGTCGCTCCCTTCCCCCCTCACGCTCCCCCCATCCCCTCCCCGGCGCGCTTTGCCGGGTATCTGCGGCGGCGTCATGCCGCACGGGTTTTCCCTTGCCGCCGACAGCCGTACCATGCGGAAAGGGGAGAACATCCCCCCGGCGACGGCATTCCCTGATGACGGGCCGAAGGCGCCATCCCGCAACAGAAAGAAAGGGAAACGACGCCCCATCCCGCGCGGCCGACGGCCCTGAAGATGACAAAAGGGCGGGCATGGCCTTGCGGTCATGTCCGCCCCGGGGCTTGGAGGCAGGGAAGAAGATCGGGCAGCTGCCCGCCGCGTGCCTTGGGGGGCAGTGGCGTGTATGCCGCCCACGGCACGAGTGCGTCGGGTGAGGGTGGGACGAGGGGAGGGCAACCCGCTCCCCCCGTGCCCCGTCTTAGCCGCGCGTGACCGTAATGGCCCGGCTCTGCGGCTTTTCGGGCGTCTTGCGCGGGATGGAGATGGTCAGCACGCCGTCCTTGTGGGCCGCGCTGATGTGTTCCAGATCCGCGTCCTCGGGCAGGCTCATGCTGCGGCTGAACGAGCCGTAGCAGCGTTCCTGCACATGCTGGCTGGCGTCCTTGCCGCATTCCTCACGCTTCTTTTCGCCGGAAATGCTCAGCATGCCGTTGTTCAGTTCCACCTTCACTTCCTCGGGAGCCACGCCGGGCAGCTCGAGGCTCAGGGTATAGGCCTTCGGATCGCTCTTCAGATCGAGGCTCGGCAGGAAGTCGGGCAGGCGGCTGAACATGTCGGAACGCCTGAAGATGGACGGCGTGTCGCCGAAAAATTCCTGGAACAGACGGTCAATATCGTTGTGCAGACGGCTCAGCGGCTGATAGGCCGGGCTGGCGTCGTTCTGGGCGGGATTGTGGCGCTGGGGTTGAAAACGAACAAGGTTCATAACGTCCTCCTGTGGAAAACTTGTTGAAATAGAAATAACCCTGTTCGCCGGCCCGTCAAGGCCTGTGGAAAAACTTTTGATAAAAATCAGTACCGCTCGGGCATATAGTGTGGGGGCAGGGCATTTTCCGGGCCTTCGCCCTGCTGTCCCAGCAGTTCGCGCAGGACGCGGATCATGAGGCAGGCATCGGCCAGCCGCTTTTCCGTTTCATCCAGCTGGGCCTGCTGCCGCACCAGCGCCTCATTGAGGGCCTCAAGCTGCCGCTCCTGAAAATACACCCGTTCCTCGAGCCGGTTCAGGCGTTCCTCATCCCGTGGGTTCATGCTTCTTGCTCCCTTGCAGGGCTGTGGCTACACTGTGGGGCGACAAACCTCTTTTCCAAGGGAGCCGCCATGTCCTCTTCGTCGGAAGATCCGTCCCCGCGGCGCAACGATCTCAAGGGCCGCACCGGCCTGACGCGCCTGCGCAATGCCCTGCGCTATTCCTGGGAGGGCTATTGCGCCGCCTGGCGCGACGAGCAGGCCTTCCGCCAGATTGTCGCCCTCTGCGTGCCGGGCTTGCTGCTGGCAGGCATCCTTTCCCGCAGCTGGGCGGAATGGGTGCTGCTCATCCTGCCGCTGGCGCTTGCCGTCGTGGTGGAACTGTGCAACAGCGCCATTGAAAATACCGTGGATCGCATTTCCACCGAGCGCCACCCGCTGGCCAAGAAGGCCAAGGACATGGGCAGCGCGGCCCAGCTCACGGCGCAGATCTTCATCGTGCTGGTCTGGGGCGGCCATCTGCTGTCGCTCCTCTGCGGCTAGGGGCTGCCAACACAAATTTTATAAATAATTTCAACAGATAAAGCGAATGTGTCGCACGCGCTCCGCTTGCCTTTGGAGGCAGGGGTGCCTCGTCTCTCTGTCTCTTCGTAAAAGCGCGCTGGGGGGAAGGGGAAGCCCTCCAGCGCCGGCAGCGACCGAAAGGCGGCCCGCAAGGGCCGTGCCCGTTAGGCGACGCAGGAGCCTTGCGGGCATCGGCAGCAGAGCGAGGGCTTCCCCTTCCCCCCAAAACACGCAGCGAATAGGGTCAACAGGCCCAGTGCCCTCCCCCATCTCTTCAGGCCGCACCAGATGCAGGCCGTATCAGAATTCCAGACTGCCCGGCGTGCGCGGGAAGGGTATCACGTCGCGGATATTGCTGATCCCGGTGAGCATCATCAGCAGGCGCTCGAAGCCGAGGCCGAAACCGGCGTGCGGCGCGGAGCCGAAGCGCCGCAGATCGAGATACCACCAGTAGTCCTCGGGATGCTGGCCCAGTTCGGCAATGCGGGCCTCCAGCCGATCCAGCCGTTCCTCGCGCTGCGAGCCGCCGATGAGTTCGCCGATGCGGGGCACCAGCACGTCCATGGCGGCCACCGTTTCGCCGTCGTCATTGGCGCGCATGTAGAAGGCCTTGATTTCCTTGGGGTAGTTATAGACGATGACCGGCCGCTGGTAATGCTCCTCGGCCAGATAGCGTTCGTGCTCGGTCTGCAGATCCACGCCGAAGGCCACGGGATAGGTGAACTCCCGACCGCAGTCCTGCAGGATGTCGATGGCCTCGCCGTAGGAACAGCGGGCAAAGGGGTGGCGCAGCATGCCGCGCAGGCGCTCCAGCAGGCCCTTGTCCACAAAGTTGTCAAAGAGCGCAAGATCGCGCTCGCAGTGCGTGAGGCAATGATCCACCACATGGCGGGTCAGCCCCTCGCCCAGTTCCATGATGTCGTCCAGATCGGCAAAGGCCATTTCCGGCTCGATCATCCAGAATTCGGCGGCGTGGCGGGGCGTATTGGAATTTTCCGCGCGGAAGGTGGGGCCGAAGGTATAGACGCGCCCGAGGCCCAGGGCCAGCGCCTCGGCTTCCAGCTGGCCGGAGACGGTCAGATTGCAGGTGCGGCCGAAAAAGTCTTCGGCCGGATTGGCCGGGCCGCCGAGGGTGGTGACCCGGAACATCTCTCCGGCCCCTTCGCAGTCCGAGCCGGTAAGAATGGGCGTATGCACCCAGGCAAAGCGCCGTTCATGGAAAAAGTCGTGCACGGCGCGGGCGGCTTCCGAGCGGACGCGGAAGGCAGCCCCGTACTTGTTGGTGCGCGCGCGCAAGTGGGCGATGGTACGCAGAAATTCGTCGGAATGGCGCTTCTTCTGGAGGGGGAAGGTTTCCGGGTCGGCTCCGCCGAAGACATGCACGGCCCGGGCGCGGATTTCCCATTGCTGGCCCTTGCCCGGCGAGGCGACCAGCTCGCCGCGCACGGAAACCGCCGCGCCGGTGGCAGCCTCGCCCAGCCCCGCATGCGCGGGCGTGCCCGCATCGACGATGCACTGGATATTGCTCAGGCATGAGCCGTCGTTGACTTCCACGAAGCTGAATTCCCGGGCGTCGCGGCGGGTGCGTATCCAGCCGCAGACGGTAATTTCGCGCTGCGGAGCCGTGACGGCCAGCGCATCGGCGACAAGGGTGCGTTCCATGATGTTCTGCCTTGTAAGGGGTGGACGAAGAAGGGCCGTTGTGCCGCCCAGCTTAGCCCGAAAGGCCGGGCAGCTCAACCGGGCGTTGCCGGCCTGCCCCCGGCGGCGGGTCTTGGCATTTTTCCAGACTTTTTCTACCATCTGCCCATCACGATGACGCCGGGCCGCGATGAGCGTCCGGCAAAAGGAGCATGCGCATGAAAAGACTGTGGAGTGTCCTTGTGGCCCTGTGCCTGATCGGCGGCCTGTGTTGTGTCCCGGCGCAGGCGGCGCAGGAGCAGGCGGGCAAGCCCCAGCCCGACAAGCCCGTCAAGACCGACGCCCGCGTCACGGCGGTGACGGTCATCGGCGAAGGCACGGACAGCATCGGGGCAAAACTGGTGACCCGGCTCAAGGAAAGTTTCAATCAGAGCAATCTCTTTGCCCTGAACGAGAAGGACGAACCCAAGCTGCAGGTTTTTGTGACCACCCAGCCCGAATTTCCCTCTCGCCCCAACGTGGGGTCGGTCTATTCGATTTGCTGGGTATTCAAGCAGGGTGAAGGCTACCTCGGCTTCCTGCTGGGCCGGGATCTGGGCACCCTCAACAATGAGGATGTCGATGCGCTGGCGGCCCGCATCGTCGAGCGCACGGACGGCATTGCCGTCAAGTACGGCAATCTGTGGAAGTAGACCCGCCATCGCACGACAGGGAAAAGGGAGTCCGTTCGGACTCCCTTTTTTTGCGGGTGCGGAGGATCAGGACGCCGGGACGGTCGGCGCATCAGGCCATATTCCGCCGGCGCAGGGCAAAGAGGCGGGCGGCAAGGGCTTCCAGTACGCGGGCGGGCGTCACGGCAAAGGTCAGCGCCTCCTGCGCCTCGGCGAGCCACTGTCCGCACAGGGCGCGGGCAGGCACGTCCAGGGCGCTCAGGGCCATGTCCAGCGGATTGTCCACATCCTCCCGCCCGGCCAGCACGCGGCCCAGCGCCTTCTGGCAGGCAAGGAGGATATCTCCTGTCAGGCGGGCATCCAGCGCATTGCGGGCGCTGCTGCGCTCAAAGAGGCCGCGCCCGCTCCAGAGAAATTCGCCGAGGGCCTCTTCCCAGGGCCGGACGGCAGGAGACGCTCCCGCACTGTCGGGCCAGGGCAGGGTCAGGCAGAAGGCGCGGGAAACCAGGGTGGGCAGAAGCTGCTCCCGCTGCGCGGCCAGCAGGATGAAGCGGGTGGAGGGGGACGGTTCCTCGAGACTTTTCAAGAGGGCATTGGCGGCCTCGTCCCGGTTGAGGGTCAGCCCGGCCAGGGTCACCACCCGGCAGCCCGGCCCGTGGGGCGCGTCGCGCAGGCGGCTTTTGAGATCCCGCACGCGCTCCATGTTGAAAGCGCGCACCACGCCGGGATTTTCCTCATCTTCCCGGTTGCTGATGCGCCCGTCGTAGCTCAGCATGTCCAGATGCTCGCCGCAGGCGACCTGCCGGCAGACCGGGCAGTCGCCGCAGGGGGCGGGCTGTTGCGGGCATTTCAGGCGGCAGGCCCACCAGCGGGACAGGGCCAGACGCTGGGCCTCGCTGCCGCCTTCCAGCAGGAGCACCTGCGGGGGGCGTTCGCCCAGACGTTGCAGCCTGTCCCGCAGGGGGGCAAAGGCCGGCCCGGCAATTTCCGGGAAGAGATCGGACGTAGCCATGAGGCCTCCGGCGGGAAAAAAAGCCCGGCGGAAAAGCGCCGGGCCGTGAAACAAGAGGAGAAGGGCCGCCGAAAACGGCTTAGCGCGACATGGTGGCGTGACGATCCGGGCCGACGGACACGATGCCGATGTGCACGCCGGTCAGCTCCTCGATGCGCTCCACATAGCGGCGCACGGTTTCGGGCAACTGCGCAAAGGCCGTGCAGGCGCTGATGTCTTCCTCGAAGCCCGGCATTTCCTCGTAAACGGGCGTCACCCGGGCCAGCTCGCCTTCGCCCTGCGGCATGTAGTCAAGGCGCTTGCCGTCCAGTTCATAGGCCACGCAGATCCGCAGGGCGGGCAGGCCGCGCAGCACATCCAGCTTGGTGAGGGCGATTTCGGTCAGGCTGTTGAGGCGCACGGTCTCGCGCAGCACCACGGCATCCAGCCAGCCGCAACGGCGGGGGCGACCGGTGGTGGCCCCGAATTCATGCCCCTGCGCACGCAGGTAGCTGCCGGTGTCGTCTTCCAGCTCGGTGGGGAAGGGGCCGGAACCCACGCGCGTGGTATAGGCCTTGACGATGCCCACGATGCGATCCAGCAGCCGGGGGCCGATGCCGCTGCCAGCGGCGGCGGAGCCGGCCACGGTATTGGACGAGGTCACAAAGGGATAGGTGCCGTGATCGATGTCCAGATGGATGCCCTGCGCGCCTTCAAAGAGCACCACCTTGCCCCCGGCCTGCGCGGCGGCAATGGCCGCCGACACGTCGGTGAGGTAGGGGGTCAGGCGGGCGGCCTGCTCCAGCAGGGGGGCGAGCACGCTTTCCTCGTCCACGGGATCGAACTTGTAGAGTTCGCGCAGGAGGACATTCTTTTCCAGCAGGGCAAAGCGCACCTTTTCGCGCAGCAGATCGGGGCGGGCCAGATCGCCGGCACGCACGCCGATGCGGGCGGCCTTGTCCTCGTAGCAGGGGCCGATGCCGCGCCCGGTGGTGCCGATTTTCTTGCCCGCGCGCTTGGCCTCGCGGGCCTGATCGATCACCTTGTGATAGGGCAGGATGAGGTGGGTCTTGGGGCTGATGCCGAGGCGGGCCGGGCTGACATCCACCCCCTTGGCGGCCAGGGCGTCCACCTCCCGGAGGAAGACTTCGGGATCGAGCACCACGCCGTTGCCGATGAGGCAGGTCTTGCCCTCGTGCAGAATGCCCGAGGGAATGAGATGCAGGATGGTTTCCCGACCGTCCACCTTGATGGTGTGCCCGGCATTGTTGCCCCCCTGAAAGCGAACGATGAGGTCGCTTTCCGCACTGAGCATATCGACGATCTTGCCCTTTCCTTCGTCGCCCCACTGGGCGCCGATGACGACTATATTGGCCATGCCTTGTCCATCCTTCGCGCAGTCACGCAATCTCCCCGGGCGCACGGCACAGGGGATTTTTTTCTTAGCCCGTCCGGGCGGGCAAGTCAAACCGTTCCGCTCAATCCCCGTTTTCCTCTCTGGCGGGCGGGGCAAAGCTGAGCACGCGGCAGGGACGTTTCGGCGTGGCCGGCGGCGCGCTCGACGCGGGCTGCGACTGGCGGGCCGCCGGATCCATCTTGAAGATGGGCGGCAGCTTGTCCGGGGCGGGCTGCTTCTTTTCGCCCTCGGCCCGCACCTGTTGCGCCCAGTAATAGTTGAACAGCTGATTTTTCATGCGCTTGGCCTCGATGAGGGCAAAGATGAGCACAGCCTCTTCCCAGCGCTGCGTCGGCTCGAAGCGGCTGGACAGGGCGGCGTACTTGCCCCAGAGCGCATTGAGGGACGGTTCGTCGATGGCGTCCAGCTGGCGGGCCAGACGGGCGAGCAGTTTTTCCATGGGCATCCTCCGCCCCTTTTGTACGGCCTTGACGGGGCGGCGTCAAATGGGCGGCCGGGCCGGGCTGGCAAGCCGGCGGGCTTTTTGCTATGGTGCGACTTCACGCGGGGCGGCCCCGGTTGCGCCGCCCGCCGGAACCTGATCGTTTTCGCTGGAGGAAGCATGACGCGCGATCTCAAGGCCATGTACAGGGACGTTCAGAAGGACGCCTTTCCCGACACCATGACCATCCTGCTGGGGGAGGAAAAACTCGTTTACCGCAAGCGGACGTGGACGCTGGACGGCGAGCGCAAGGGCCTGCGCTACGGCGAAAATCCCGATCAGCCCGCCGCGCTCTACGAGCTGGCCGAGGGCGGCATCACCTGCGGGGGGCTGCGCTGGCGCGGGCCGGGGCAGGGCATTGTCTCAGCCCTCACCGAGGCCCAGATGATTCAGGCGGGCAAGCATCCCGGCAAGACCAATCTCACGGACGTGGACAACGGGGCCAACATCCTGCAATACCTCACCGAACGCCCGGCAGCCGTCATCCTCAAGCACAACAATCCCTGCGGCGCGGCCTGGGCCGACGAGGGCGTGGGCACGGCGCTGGAGCGGGCCTTCTGGTGTGATCGCATCGCGGCCTTCGGCGGCGCGGTGGTGACCAACCGCCCCTTCACCCGCGAGGCCGCGGACATGGTGGCGGCCAATTATTTTGAGGTGGTGGCGGCCCCGGCCTTCGAGGAAGGCGTGGTGGACATCCTCAAGGGCCGCAAGAATCTGCGCATCATGGAGCTGCCCGGTCTGGGCCGTCTGGACGAGCTGACCGAATCGGCCTTCCTGGACATCAAGAGTCTGGCCGACGGCGGCATCGTGGTGCAGAAATCCTTTGTGAACCGCATCTTGCGCGACGAGGACTTCCTGCCGGCGCAAGCCACGGACAAGAGCGGCCTGACCGTCACCGCCCGTGCCCCCAGTCCGGCGGAACTGGCCGATCTGCGCTTTGCCTGGGCCGTGGAGGCCGGGGTGACCTCCAATTCCGTGATCTATGCCCGCAACGGGGCCACGGTGGCCATCGGCACGGGCGAACAGGATCGCGTGGGCTGCGTGGAACTGGCCTCCCACAAGGCCTACACCAAATATGCCGACGTGCTGGCCTTTCGGGAGCAGGGCCTCTCGCTCTATGAACTCCAGCAGAAGGCCGCCACGGACGCGGCCCTGCGCGAGGCGCTGGAGGATATTGAACGCCGCACCCGCGAGGCGCGCGGCGGCCTGCCCGGTTCGGTGCTGGTCTCAGACGGCTTCTTCCCCTTCCGGGACGGCGTGGACGCGGCCATGAAGCATGGCATCACGGCCATTGCCCAGCCCGGCGGTTCCCTGCGGGATACGGAAGTCATCATGGCCTGCAACGAGGTCGAGCCGCAGGTGGCCATGGTCTTCACGGGCCAGCGTTCCTTCAAGCATTAGCCCTTCCCGTCCCGCCGCCGTGTCCGGCTCCTGCCCGGCGCGGCGGCGCGCATGCCCTGTTCCGGGCGGCAACGCGCGTCCGGCCCGAATGAGGATTTCCCCGTGAGCGATCCCTCGCCTTCCGGCGGTGCGCCGTCCGCTTCCCTGTCCCTGTCCGTGCCGCGCCTCTGCGTGTCCGCCGTATCCGGCGGCGGCGGCAAGACCCTGCTTTCCCTCGGCCTGGCGCGCTGCTGGCGCGAAGCGGGCTGGCGGGTGCAGCCTTTCAAGAAAGGCCCGGATTATATCGACGCCGCCTGGCTGACCCGGGCCGCCGGGCGCGCCGCCCGCAATCTTGATCCCTTCTTTCTGGACGGGGCGCGCCTGCGCCTGCTCGTTGCGGCGGGCACGGGGCACGGCGGCCCGGACGCCGCGCCGGACAGCGAACCGGACAGGGCGGACGTGGCCCTGATCGAAGGCAATCGCGGCCTCTTTGACGGCATGGACGTGCATGGCAGCTGCTCCACCGCCGAACTGGCGCGGATGCTGGCCTGCCCGGTCGTTCTCAGCCTCAATTGCACCAAGATGACCCGCACCGCCGCCGCCGTGGTGGCCGGGCTGACCCATTTTGAAGCCGGCGTGCGCGTGGCGGGTGTGGTGCTCGGCCAGACGGCCTCGTCGCGTCACGAGCGCATTGTGCGGCAAGCCATTGAAACCTATACGGATGTGCCGGTGCTGGGCAGCCTGCCGCGCCAGCGCCGCAATCCCCTGCCGGAGCGGCACATGGGCCTTGCCACCCTGGAGGGGGACGGCTTTTCGCCTGAGACGGATGCCCTGCTGACGGATCTGGCCGCGCTGGTGCGCGAACATGTGGATGTGGACGCCGTGCTGGACATGGCCCGCTTCGCGCCTGCGCTGGATATGACCCTGCCGCCGGGCTGCGCCGGGCCGGAGGAAGCCCTGTACGGCCCGGCGGCGGTCGCGCCCGTGCGGCCCGTCATCGGCTATGTGCACGATGCCGCCTTCTGGTTCTACTACCCCGAGAATCTGGAGGCCCTGCGCCGGGCCGGGGCCGAGCTGCGCCCGGTCAGCCTGCTGGATGGGGCCGTGTGGCCGGAGCTGGACGGCCTCTATCTGGGCGGGGGCTTTCCCGAGGATTTCGCCGCGCGGCTGGCCGCCTCGCCCCGGGTGCGCGAACTCGCGGAGCTGGCCGCGCGCGGCCTGCCCATCTATGCCGAGTGCGGGGGTTTCATGGTGCTGGCCGAGGCCATTGAGCGCGACGGGGAACGCCACGCCATGAGCGGCGTCTTTCCGGTCACGGCGCGCTTCTGCCCGCGTCCGCAGGGCCTGGGCTATGTGGAGGCCGAGGTGTGCGCGGACAATCCCTATTTCCCGACCGGCAGCCGCCTGCGCGGCCATGAATTCCATTATTCCCGTTGCGAAGCCGCCCCGGGAGCAGAGGTGCCCCGCGCCCTGCGGCTGCTCAAGGGCACGGGCATGGGAGAGGGCGGCGACGGCCTTGTGCGCGGGCGCGTCTGGGCGGCGTATACCCATATCTTTGCCCCGGCGGTTCCCGGCTGGGCAGCGCGCTTTGCGGCTCTGGCCGCAGCCTGTGCCGCCGCAAGGACGCGCGGGAGGAAAGAGGCATGAGAACCTCGGTCATCATTCCGGCCTGGAATCTCTGGGAGCTGACGCGGGACTGCCTGCTGTCGCTGGCGGCGCACAGCCGGGGCGCGAATCTGCAGGTCATCGTGGTGGACAACGGCTCCACCGACGCCACGCGCGAGGCGCTGGAACCGCTGGGCCGGGAATGCTGGGGCAGGGACTTCCTGCCCCTGCGCCTGCCGGAAAATGAAGGTTTCGCCTGGGCCTGCAATGCGGGCGCGCGGGCCGCGGACGGGGATGCGCTCTTTTTCGTGAACAACGACATCACCTTTTCGCCGGACTGGCTGCCGCCCCTCACGGCGGCGCTGGCACGCCCGGGCACCGTCGCCGTGGGGCCGCTGCTCCTCTATCCCGACGGAACGTGCCAGCATTGCGGGGTGAGCCTCGGCCCCCTGGGCACGCTCTGCCACTTGTATGAGGGCTTTCCCGGCGATCATCCGGCCCTGCGCCGTCCTCATCCCCTGCAGGCCATCACCGGCGCGGCCCTGCTTCTTCCCCGCGAACGCTTTGCGGCGGCGGGGGGCTTTCATGAAGGCTATCGCAACGGCTTCGAGGATCTCGATCTCTGTCTGACGCTCGGCAGGCAGGGCGGCAAATTGCGCCTTGCGGCGGAAAGCGTGCTCTGCCACCGTACCAGCCAGACGCCGGGCCGCTTTGACCGGGATGCGGAAAATGCCGCCCTGCTTGCCTCCCGCTGGGGCGGCGCATGGCAGCCGGATCTGCATGTACAGGCGGCGGTGGACGGCTACGAGGCGCGGCTCAATCCGCAGGGCACGGCCTATGTGGCCCTGCCGGACGCGCGTGCGCGCGAACTGGATGCCGCGGCAGCCGGGCGGGACATGTCCTTCTGGCGGGAGCAGCTGCGGCGGGAACCGCTCTGGCTCGGCGGGTATCTGCTGCTGGCCGGAGAGCTGGAGGCCCGGGGCAAGGCCGCAGATGCCCTTGATCTGCTGATCCGGGGAGCGGACATGCTTCCCCTGCCCCTGCTTTTCCGGCGTTTGCTGCAGCTGGCCCGGGTTTGCCGGCAGCCCCGGCTCATGGAAGCCATGCTGGACAAGCTGCAAATCTCGCCCGACCGGCGGGAAACCCTGCTGGCAAAGGCGCACGCCAGCCTGCGGGAGGCCAGAAAGCGCGGGGACGACATGTTGGTGCGGCTGCTCAGGCAGTGGCTGGCCGAAAACAGCCTGCAGCCGGATGGCGGAGCATAGGGACGCCATTCCGCCGGTCTGTCGGACAGCGCCGGCAAACGGCATGGCGCGTCAATCGTTTTCGCGCCCGCTTTCCTCGTCGCTGCCGCTCCTGCCGCCGTGGCTGTCCGGCGCGGGCAGGGTGCGGCAGGGCTTTGCGCTCAGCTGCGGGGAATCCGCCCGGCTGGCCGCCTCCCGTTCTGAGGCCGTGGCCTCGGGCGCGGCGGGGCGGGCCGTTACGGCCCGCAGCTTGCGGGTCTGGAGGCGGCGCAGGACAAAGTCCTGCGGCTTGGTGCCCTCGGGCACGGCCGAAAGCGGAAATTCCGCCCGGGCCAGACGCCGGTGCCCGCCCGCGGAACCCACATCATAGAAGCAGGCGTCGGCCATGCGGCCAATGTCGCGGCTGCCGTCGCCGCGAAAGATGACGACCACCGTTTCCCTGCCCACAATGCCGCTGACGGCAATCCAGCGCAGGCCGTGCACGCGGGTGAAGAAATCCGCCACGGCCACCAGCAGATCGGCGCTGCCCACGTCGCCGAGCCAGGCCTGTGCGCCCGCGCCCCGGCAGTCCACCAGCGAGCGGAAGGCGCGGGAGAAGAGGGGCAGCCAGGGGCGCAGGTATTCGCTGCGCAGGATGCGGCGCAGAATGGCCGTATCGGCAAAGCGCGAAAGCCACTGATAGGCGCGGAAATCGTCCTCGCCGCCGCTGCGCTCGAAAGCGGCGGTATCGGTGCGGATGCCGTAGAGCAGGGCTGTGGCCAGCAGGGGGGCGGGCGTGATGCGCAGACCCTGCAGATAGCGGGTCATGATGCTGGAGGTGGCCCCCACCTCGGGCCGCACGTCATAGAGCTGCGCGCCTTCATAGGCTTCGGGGGGCAGGGGGTGATGATCGATGACCAGGCTGAAGCGGATGTTCCGGAAGCTGGCGTGATGGTGCGGCTGCGAATCCACCACGGCAAAGTGCTGGTACTGACCGGCCTTTTCGGGCTGCCAGGCCTTGACCGGTATGCGCAGGTAGCGGATCATGGCCAGATTGTCGGGCCGCGTGACCTCGTTGACGCGCATGATGTCCACGGCCTTGACCCGGTGCTGCATGATGCGCTTGAGGGCCAGGGCGGCAGCCAGGGCGTCGGGATCCGCCACGATGAGAATGCACCAGCGATCTTCCTTGCTGAGGCCATGCCGCCATTGACGCATGGCGGCCACAAGGGGCGATATGCCGCTCATGAAATGCTCCTGCTCTGCCTTGCTCGTGAAGGGGGCTACGCCGGAGCGGAAAGCAGCCGGGCCAGCACGGGCAGAGATTCTTCCAACGCCTGCCAGCAAAAAATTTCCAGCAGGTGCGCCGCCTGTGCGGACAGTCGCGGCGTCAGCTCTGCCAGCAGGGTCAGCTCTTCCGGGCTGAAGCGGGTCAGCGCGGCATGGGCATCCCGCCCGCAAGGGGCGCTCCAATGGATCAACGACGCGCGCGACGGCAGCGAACTTTTCCGCAAGGCGTGCTGAGCATAGCCCAGAAGGTGTCCCACGTCCAGACAGAAGCCCAGTCCCGCTTCCTCGAGGAAGCCTTCTCCCAGTTCCCGCACGTCGCAGTCGCGGGTATTTTCCAGCAACAGGGGGATGTCCTGATGCTCGCGCCAGAAACGGCCCGCATGGCGCAGCAGTTCCTGCCGCGTGTCGAGGCAGCCCGGGGGGGCATGCATGACCGCGCAATGCGGCGCGAGCCGGGCGATCTTGTCCATGAGGCGCTGCACGTTGTCCAGTGCCGGACGGCAGGCCGCCGCCCCGGGACTGTCGGGCCAGGGCAGATCAAAGGGCAAATGCACATGCCAGCGCAGGGGCAGATCGCGCAGGTCGGGCGGCAGATCGTTTTCGGTATAGGCCAGACAGGCGGCGTTCTCGAACAGGCAGAGGGCCACCTCGGCCACGCGCCCGGCCAGAAAGCGCGCGTTCTCGGCCACACTGCCGGGAAAGACGAAGGACGGCGCGGCAAAGGGCGCGGGCTGTCCGGTCGGGAGGGGCGGCGTCAGCCCCCGTTCGGGCTTCATGCCCCGGCACCCAGAAGGCCGCGGGCCGTGGCCGCCGGGCAGGGGGGCAGGGCTTCCAGCGCCGTGCGCCAGCGCGCCAGACGGCGAGGCAGATTCGGGGCCATGATATCGTCGCTGTCCAGGGCGGCGGCCCGCAGGAAGCGGTACATGTCCTCGGCCAGCAGGATTTCCCGCTCGCCGGGCAGCATGTCCTCGGGGCGCAGGCCGGATTGCGTCGTCGCGGGGGGCGGCGGCGCTGAGGCGGGCCGGGCCGCGTGGTGGCGCAGTCCCCTGTCCAGAAAGTTGTCGCAAAAGACGCGCAATGCCGCCTCGTCCACCGGGCGGCCCAGCCATTGCGCCAGCCGGCGAATCTGGCGCTCAGGGGCGGCCAGCAGGGTGTCGTAGTCCCATACCAGCACCGGCAGGCCGAGGCTGCCTTCCAGCGCATCCAGGGTGTGGTGCAGCCAGAGGCGCCAGCCCTGCGCGGCAGGGAAGCCGTTGCGCGCCGTGAGCGAGGCCGCCACATGCGCCGGGTGGCGCAGCGCCAGACAGACATGCGGCGCACAGTCCGCCGCCAGCATGAGGGGCCGCCAGAAGGCCATGAGCCGGCTCATGCGCGGCTCCTTGAAGGCCAGCGGCGCCGGAAGGGGCAGGCCCTGCCCCTCCGCCAGTGCGTCGGCGGCCCGAAACTTGTCCCGCAGCAGGGTCAGGGCGGCCTGTCCGTATTCGCCGGCGGCGAAACGGCGCAGATCAGCCTGCCTGTCCCGAAAGCTGACGGGATATTCCCAGCCTGTGCCCAGGGCTTTCAGCAGCGTGGCGTTGCCGGCATTGATGTCCGCATCCTCGAAAAAGCCCTTGGGATTGCAGGGATGGGCCGGGATGAGATGATCCCCCAGACTGATGCCCAGCACCGGCAGGGCGCGGGCCATGGCGCTGGTGCCGCTGCGGTGCATGCCCAGCACCAGCGCAAGCAGGCGAGAGTCGCATGTGTTCATCAGGACATGATCTCCTGAGTGACCCAGCCGTGCTCCTCGGCGGCGGCCCGGGTGGCGGCTCCGCCCAGCACGCAGATGACGCCGGCCTTGGCGACTTCCTCCAGTACGTCGGCCAGATCAAGGAAGTCACGGGCCGTGGTGGCCAGCATTTCCTCGCGCATTTCCTGCCGCCTTTCCTCGCTGTCGCGGCTCAGGTAGCGGGAAAGGGCCTGCGCCCCCTTGGCGTCCGGCAAGAGATAGGCATCCAGATCGCCAATGGCCCCCACAATGGCCTGCTCCAGCTGTGCGGCATCCGGCGGATTGGCCCGCAGGTGGGCGGCCAGCCCGTCATACGCGCGCAAGGTTTCGTCCACATTGGGATCGCGGTAGGAGGCCAGCACCAGATTGCCGCCCAGACGGTCAAGCGTGCACATGGCCCCATAGGCGCCGCCGCGCACCCGCACCCGCTCCCAGAGGTAGCCCATGCGCAGCGAGCGCAGCACCACGCTCATGGCCCCCCGGTAGGGATAGCCCAGATCGATGAGGTTGGCGGCCTTGCCCACATAATTGACCTGCGCCGGGGCAAGGAAGGCCTCGGCATCGGGCAGATCCAGCGGGCGCACGCCAACGGGCACTCCCCGCCGCTGTTCCGGCAGGCTGCGCAGCAGGCGCGCGCCTTCGGCCTCGGCGCAGCGCAGCCCCCCGGCTCCGGCGGTAACGTCCAGCAGCGCGCCAGGGCGGGCCACCACATGCTGCCGCAGGCGTTCCATATCGGCCAGCAGGGCCTGCGGTTCCTCCTCCAGCCGCCGCAGAAGACCGCGCACCGCCTGCAGATAGCTCAGCCCGGCCGTCCGTTCGGCCAGCCGTCCGGCCTCGGTGAAGTGCGCCCGCAAACGCAGCCCCACGGCGGCATGGCCCGCCGCCACCAGCCCGTGCTCCAGCCGGGCCTTGTCTTCCAGCAGCATCTGGCCCATGCGCTCGAGCAACATGGCCTCGTCGCGCAGGGGTTCCAGCAGAATTTCCTGAAAAATGGCAAAGAGATCGGCAACCTTGTCCTCAACCGCCTTGCCCATGACGCCCAGATGGCGCACCGCGCCCCGGCTGTCGCAGCGGGTGCCCAGACTGACGTCCGCTCCCACGCCGCCGGTCTTGGCCGCCATGTACGCGCCCAGTTCCGTGAAATCGCGTCGGGCCGTGCCGGCCTCGGTCAGGCAGCGGGCAAAGAGCGGCAGAAGCGGCTCAAGCTCGTGCGGAACCGTATCCAGCGGCAGGAGCAGGCCGGCATAGACTATGCCCTGCGTGGGCAATTCATGGCAGAGGAAGGTGTTGCCCGGCGCGAGGTTCTCTTCCCGGCAGGGCAGCGGCGTATTGAAGGGCGGCATGTCGTCCACGCGCAGGCGGGGAATGCTGGCCAGAGCCTCGGGGCTGTCCGGCGCGGCCTGCGCGGCCTGCAGGTGGGCCGTCTCCGCCACGAGCCGCTGCCGGGCCGTGGCGTCGCAGGCCTGTTGCGCCGTTGCGAGCCGGGCGCTTTCGGCCTCGATGCGGGCCTGTTCCAACTGCTGATCCGGCAGCAGGATCACGGTGGCGCGGTGCGCATTGTCCAGAAAATGGCGGCGGATGGCCTCCTCAAAAACCTTTTCCCCGGCGGCCAGCCGGGCCTTGATGGCCGCGAGCGGCGCTTCCCAGGCCAGGGCAGCCAGCGGATCGCCGTCATAGAGCCAGGTGGAGAGCGCCTGAATCATGGCCGCCAGCCCGCGCGGGAACCGGCCGGAATTGTTCTCGCGATAGGCAAATTCCACCGTATTGACCGCGGCCTCCACGGCGGCAGGATCAATGCCCTCCTCCGCCAGACGGGCAAGCGTCTCGAAGATGAGCATTTCCGCTTCCGGCACCTTGCGCGGATCCACGCCCTTCAGCCCCGTGGAATAATACATCTGGCGCAAGTCCGTCTCCAGTCCGCAGCCCGTGGTGTCCTCGCCCAGACCGGAAGCGATGAGCGCCCGCCGCAGGGGCGAACCGGGCAGCCCTTCAAGGATGTGTTCCAGCATTTCCATGAGCAGGGCCTGATGGATGTCGCCGCGCTCGTCCAGCAGCCAGTTGACCGTGAACAGGGCGCGCTTTTCCCCTTGCGCGGCGGCATAGGGCACTTCGATCTGACGCGGCGTCTCCCGCCGGGGCTGGAGCGGCACGGCGGAATCCACGGGCCGGGCCGCATAGCCCTTGAGCGCCTCGGCCACCCGGCGCAGGCGCTCATCTTCCGGGTCGTCGCCCCAGAAGAAGAAGCGCGCATTGGACGGGTGATAGTAGCGGGCATGAAACTCCCGGAAGGCGGCAAAGGTCAGATCCGGAATGACCTCGGGATTGCCGCCGGAATCGAGGCTGTAGAGCGTGTCCGGGAAGACGGCCTGCTGGCTCTGCTCGGCCAGCACGGAGTCCGGCGAGGAATAGGCCCCCTTCATTTCATTGTAGACGACGCCCTTGTAAGCCCAGGGGCCGTCGGCGCTTTCCGCCTCGATGTGCCAGCCTTCCTGACGAAAGATGTCCTCGCTGATCCGCGGGTGAAAGACCGCGTCCATGTAGACGTCCATCAGGTTGTAAAAATCCTGCAAATTGGCGCTGGCCACGGGATAGCAGGTCTTGTCCGGGAAGGTGAAGGCATTGAGGAAGGTCTGGAGCGAACCCTTGAGCAGCTCCACGAAGGGTTCCTTCACCGGATACTTGTCCGAACCGCAAAGCACGGAATGCTCCAGAATGTGCGCCACCCCGGTGGAGTCGGCGGGCGGCGTGCGAAAGTTCACCCCGAAGCACTTGTTCTCGTCGTCATTGCTGATGGAAAGCAGCTGCGCGCCGGTGGCCGCATGCCGCCACAGACGCGCCGTGCCGCGAACCTCGCGCATGTCGCGTTCGGTCAGAAGCTCGAAGCCGTGTGTGTTCATGTCCTGTCCTGTCGGGCTGTCGGCGACCGTTCCCCCTCCGGAACAGGCCGTGTTCGTCAATTTTTCGCAGTATACGGATTGTGGCGCACTTTGCAAAGGGCAGGAACTGGTCAATTTTTGAACAGATGAGCAGCGGCGGACAGGCAGGCTGAGCGATTTCTGGACAGTGCCCCCGTCCCGTTCCGCCGTTTTGCGGCCATTTCGGGCAAAATGCTTCGGCACGCATTATGCTATACCCGAGTGACAACATGCCATGTCGGCCCGGCACGGGCCAAAGGAGGGGCACAATGAATCGCAGGCAATTTTTCGCCGCTGTCGGTCTGGCGCTGGCCGGGCTGGCCTGTTCGCAAACCTTCCCCGCCGAGGCGCTCGCTCGCAATCGCGACGGCACCGGCCCTGACGGACGCGGCCCCCGCTCCGGCAGGGACTGCGACGGCACCGGCCCCCGGCGTCCGCCCCGTGACGGGCGCGGGCGCGGCAACGGCAACGACTTCCGGCCCCGGAACAATGGAGCGGGCGGCTACGGGCCGCGTGACGGTTCCGGGCCCGGCCACGGCCCCCGCGACGGACGCGGCCCCCGGCAGGCCGCCCCCTAGGGGGAACTTCCCCCGAGCGCTGTGAGGCATCCCGCTTCCCGAGCGCGGCCCAAGGCCCCCGCCAAGGGGGCCTTTTGCGTGCCGTACCTTCCCCGTCAAAACGGATGACAAACGGCCCGGGAGCAGGCACACTGCGGACACGCCCCCGCCGCGCGCAGGGGCAGTCCCCTGCCCAGAGGAGCGCCGTCATGCCCTTCATTGCCGATCTGCATATCCATTCCCGCTTTTCCCGCGCCACGAGCAAGCAGCTTTCTCCCGCCCATCTGGCGGGCTGGGCGCGCTGCAAGGGCATCGATCTGCTCGGCACCGGCGATTTTACCCATCCCCAATGGCGGCAGGAACTGCGCGACTGCCTCGTGGAAGATACGGCAAGCGGCCTCTACCGCCTGCGCGAACACGCCCCCCTGCCGGATCTGCCCGTCGAAGGCGGCCTGCCGGTCGGCAACGACCCCCTTTTCCTCCTGCAAACCGAAATCAGCTCCATCTACAAGCGCCACGGCAAGGTGCGCAAGGTGCACAACCTCGTGTTCGTCCCTACCCTCGAGGATGCCGAACGCCTTTCCCGGCGACTGGAAGGGATCGGCAATCTGGCGTCGGACGGACGCCCCATTCTGGGCCTGGATTCCCGCGATCTGCTGGAAATCTGTCTGGAGACCTGCCCCCGCGCCGTGCTCATCCCCGCCCATGTCTGGACGCCGTGGTTCGCCCTTTTCGGCTCCAAATCGGGCTTTGATCGGCTGGAGGACTGCTTCGGCGATCTGTCCTCCCATATCTTTGCCCTCGAAACCGGCCTCTCGTCCGACCCGGCCATGAACCGTCTGGTCAGCGCGCTGGACGGCTATGCCCTCATTTCCAATTCCGACGCCCACTCCGGGGCCAATCTGGGCCGCGAGGCCAACCTCTTTGACGGCAGCCCCAGCTATGACGGCCTGTTTGACGCCCTGCGCCGCAGCGCCCGCCATGAAAGCCAGGACGGACAGGACTGCCGCTTTCTGGGCACCCTGGAATTCTATCCCGAGGAAGGCAAATACCATCTGGACGGCCACCGGGCCTGTCAGGTGGTCATGAGTCCGCGCGAGGCGCTGGCCTGCGGCAATATCTGTCCCGTCTGCGGCAAGCCCCTGACCATCGGCGTGCTGCACCGCGTCTGGGAACTGGCCGACCGGGAAGAACCCGCCCGCCTGAACCGCGAACCCGCCGTCCACCCCCTCATTCCCCTGCCCGAACTGGTGGGCGAGCTGCTGGGCGTCGGGGCCGCCTCCCGCAAGGTGCGGGTTCGCTATGCCCGCCTGCTGCGCGAACTCGGCCCGGAAATGGATATTCTCTGCCGCCTGCCCCTTGCCGATCTCTCCGGCCACTGGCCCCTGCTCGGCGAAGCCGTGGGCCGCATGCGCCGGGGTGAGGTCTACCGCGAAGGCGGCTATGACGGCGAATACGGCGTGGTGCGCGTCCTCTCACCGGATGAGGCCGCCCAGCTCCACGGCAAGCCGCGCAGCCGCAAGGCCACGCCCGCCCAGCCCGCCGCCCCGGCCCCCGGCACGGCACACGCCCCCAGCCCCGCGCCGCGCGCCCTGTGCCTGCTGGACGGCATTCCCCTCCCGGCCCGGCCCGCCGTCCCGCACGACGCTGCGGACAGCCTGCGCGCCTTCCGCGCGGCCCGCGCCCCGCAAGATGCCCCCGCCCCGGAAGGCGCACCCTCTCCCGAATTTTCCGATGAACAACGAGCGGCCCTTGCCGCCGGGCCGGAACCGGTGCTCGTGCTGGCCGGGCCGGGCGCGGGCAAGACCCGCGTCCTCGTGGGCCGCCTGCTCTCCCTGCTGGCCTGCAACCTCCCGGCAGAAGACCTGCTGGCCATTACCTTCACCCGGCGCGCCGCCGCGGAAATGCGTCAGCGCCTGCAGGCCCGCTTCCCTGCCGCCGCCGTCCTGCCGTCCTGCGATACCCTGCACGCCCTGGCCTGGGACTTCCTGCGGCAGGGCGATCCGCAGGCCGTCCTGCTGTCCGAGGAGGCCGCACGCGACATCTTCCGCCTGGCCAATCCCGGCCTTGACGCCGACAGCCTGCGCCGCCACTTCGACGCCTACGCCCTCTGGCGCGAACAGGAACAGCACGGACGCCGCCTGCCCCCCGATGCGGGCGAACTCCCCCTTCTGGGCACGCCCTCCCTGCCCTGGCTCACCGCCGCCCGGGCCTATGATGCGTTCAAGCAAAGCCACCAGCCCCGCCTCCACGACTACGCCGATCTGCTCGACAGCTTCCTCCTTGCCGCCAAGCGCGGGGAACTCCCGGCCCGGCAACATGTGCTGGTGGATGAAATTCAGGATCTCTCCCCCAAACAGCTGGCCATCGTGCGCGCCCTCCTGCCCGAAGACGGCTGCGGCTTCTTCGGCATCGGCGATCCCGACCAGGCCATTTACGGCTTTCGCGGAGCCACCGGCCAAAGCGAGGAAAGCATCCGCGAAATCTGGCCCGCTCTGCGCGTCTTTCGTCTGGCGTGCAGCTACCGCGCCGGACAGGCCGTGCTGGATGCCGCCCGCCTCGTCCTGCAGCAAAACGCCCGCTGCGGCGAACTCCACGCCGCCCGTCCGCTGGAAACCTGCCTGCGCCTCTTCACCGCCTCCACGCCGCAGGCCGAAGCCCGCTGGATTGCCGATCATGTCCGCCGCCTGCTGGGCAGCTCCTCCCTTACCCTGCACCGCGAAGGGCAGGAGCGCGACACTACCCTCGAAGGCCGCCTTGCCCCCGGCGATATTGCCGTGCTTGTCCGCATCCGGGCGCAAATCCCGCCCATCCTCGCCGCCCTGACCGCCGCGGGCATCCCCTGCGACGCCCCGGCCGAGGAAAGCTGCTCGCAGGACGATTTCTGCCGCGCCGTCCTCTTTGCCGCCGCCCAGAGCTGCGGACAGGAAAGCCTCGTCCCCCCCTCCTGGGCCGAAGCCGCCCGCCGCCTTGCCGATACCGCCGCCGGACTCGATCCGCATATGCTCGCCCCCCGACTCCTTGACGCCGGCACGCCGCTCCCTCCCGAGCGCATCGGCAAAGGCCTCTGCTCCCTGCTGGGCTGGGACGCCACCCGCACCAGCCTTGCCCTCAACCGGCCCGTCTGGCGCCGCCTCTGCCGCCAATGGCACGAAAAGAGCAACTGGCCCGACCTCCTGCAAAGCCTCGCCTGGGAAGATGAGGCCGAAAGCCTGCGCCCCCGTGCCGAACTCGTGCAAATCATGACCATGCATGCGTCCAAGGGACTTGAATTTCGCGCCGTCTTCCTCCCCGGCCTCGAGGACGGCCTCCTGCCCCTGCGCCGGGAATGCCTCCTCGGCCAGCCCGCCCCCGACGCTGCCGCTGCCGGCCAGCTGCCCCAACTGCCCGTAGACGAACGCCGCCTGCTCTACGTCGCCCTGACCCGCGCCGCTCAGGGCATCTACGCCAGCCGCTGCCGCCAGCGCACCCTCTATGGGCAGCGGCTCCAGCTGCCCCCCTCCCCCTTCCTCCCGCTTGTCCAAGCCTGCTTCCGGCAGTCCGCCCTCACCGCCCGCATCCGCCAGACCCCTGAGCAGCTCTCCCTGCTCTGATTGATTATGAACACCGGTACGGTATTGATGTTTTTTTTTCGGGGAGGAAAACCTTTTGTGAACAAAAGGTTTTCCTCCCCGAACCCCTCCTTTCCCAAAAACTTTGCCGGGTCACTGCCGTGCCGACGTGGCCCGGCAGGGCGTCACGCGCCTGTTCCGTCCCCCGGCGGCATGACAAAAAAGGCCGGGCAGTCGCAACTGTCCGGCATGCCGCCTTGTGCAGGGTTTGGCTGGGCTGGGGGCAGGCGACGCCCGGCATGGCGCGACGCCCGGCATCAGGACAGTAAGGTTTTTGGGGGGATGGGGGGTGTGGGGGGAAGGGCCCCTTTGTTCACAAAGGGGCCCTTCCCCCCACGAAAAAAACACACCGCCTGTCCCCGCGCCGCCTGCGTCGCGGGAGGTGGGGCAGGTGAAGCATGGGGCCGACGGCGATGCCCAGTGCGCCCAGCACGACCACGCAGGCGCCGGCGAGACTGAGCAGGCCCACGCTTTCCAGAGGGTAGGCATGGGGAAACAGGGCATGGAGCAGGCTTTCGAGCACGAGGGAGAACAGCGGCGTGGTGGCGACCACGGCGCTGACCTTGGCCGCATGCCAGATGCTCATGGCCTTGGTGAAGGCCCCGTAGGCCACCAACGTATTGAGGCAGGCAAAGGCGAGGCAGGCCCCCTGCACGGCGTCCACACGCAGGATGGCGGCGGGGGAGGCCAGCGGGGTAAGACCCAATGCGCAGCAGGGATAGATGACGCGCAGGATGCTGGTAGGCGTCAGATGGCGCAGCAGGACTTTCTGGGCCAGACCGTAGGTGGCCCAGACGAGGGCGGCTGAGGCGCCCAGCAGCATGCCGAAGGCAAAGTTGCTGTCTCCACCCCAGAGCAGGCCCAGCCGGGTATTGAAAAAGAGCAGCAGGCCTGCCAGCAGCAGGGCCACGCCCACGCCCTGAATGGGCAGGAAGGCTTCCCTGAGGATGAAGACGCCGCCGAGCAGGAGCAGCACCGGCCCGGCCTGCGCGAGAATTTGGCAGGCCGAGGCGCTCAGGTAGGCCACGGAGGAGTTGAAAAAGACGAAATTGGCGCCCAGTCCCGCCGTGGCCACGAACAGCAGCAGGCAGGCGCGGCGCAGGGGCAGGCGTGGCGGGGGCGGTACGACCGGGGCAGGCGCTGCGGTGCGGAGGCGGCGGCCCGGCGCGGGAATGAGCCATATCCAGACGGCGGCCACGCAAAAGCGCAGCCAGACGAGGGTCACGGCATCCATGACCGGCAGTACATGTTTCACCGCCAGCGGCAGCGCGCCCCAAAAGAGGGCTGTCAGCAGCGCCAGCAGCAGGCCGGCGGCATTGTTTCCCAGGGTCATGCCTTCTCCCGTGTTTCCCGCAAGATATTTGTCCTTCCGGCAGGATCGGCGTTGGAGCACGACAGGGCGCGGTCAACGTCAAACCTGTTCCTTGGGGTAGGGCAGAGCGGGCGCAAGGTCAAGCCAGCGGGGAGCGGGAGACGGGCGAAAAAATGCCGCCCGCCACAGGCGGTTCCTGCTTGACTGTTTGCCTGAACAGGAATCAAATACGGCGGTGGTTGCAGCCATACCGCGACCGCAAAGGGTAGACGAGCATGTCACGAATTGTATTTCTTGAAGAACGCTGCAAGGGCTGCCGCCTGTGTGCGGAAGCCTGTCCGGTGCGGATTATCCGCCCGGCAGGACGGTTCAACCGTCAGGGGTATGAGGTGATGGAGACCGAGGGGCGCTGTACGGGCTGCGCCTCGTGTGCGATCATGTGTCCGGACACGGCCATTCGCGTCTTTCGGGACAAGGCGGGAGGCAAGACGGCATGAGCGACGGACGTATTCTCATCAAGGGCAATGAGGCCGTGGCGTATGGGGCGCTGGACGCCGGTTGCCGCTGTTATTTCGGCTATCCCATCACGCCGCAGAACGAGATTCCCGAGGCCATGAGCCGTCTGCTGCCGGAAAACGGCGGGCAGTTCGTGCAGGCCGAAAGCGAGCTGGCGGCCAGCGCCATGCTGCTGGGGGCCGGTTCCTGCGGCATCCCGGCCATGACCTCATCCTCGAGCTGCGGCATAGCTCTCATGCAGGAATCGCTTTCCTACATGGCGGGCAGCCAGATTCCGGGGGTCATCGTCAACATGATGCGCGGCGGCCCGGGTCTTGGCGATATTGGCCCCTCGCAGGGGGATTATTTTCAGGCGGTCAAGGGGGGCGGCAACGGCGATCACCGCAATTTCGTGCTGGCCCCGTCCACGGCGCAGGAGTGTTATGACTTCATGTTCCGGGCGTTTCGGCTGGCCTTCACCTTCGCCAATCCCGTGGTGGTGCTGGGCGACGCCATTGTGGCCCAGATCAAGGAGGGCGTGCGGCGGCAACCGCCGGCCGATGCCCTGACGGCGGGGGACTATGCCGCGCTTTCCGCCTCGTGGCGGCTGGAAGGGTACGGCCAGCGCGGGGCCGGAGCCGAACCGCGCCTGCTCAAGTCGGTCTATCTGGCCGAGGGGGCGCTGGCGGCGCGCAATGTGCTGCTCATGCGCAAGTACGAGGCCATGCGCGCCCATGCGGCGTGGGAGGAATGGCAATGCGAGGATGCCCAGCTCATTGTCGTGGCCTTTGGTTCCGTGGCCCGCGTGGCGCGCAGCGCCATCCGGCAGTTGCGCGAGGCTGGGCATCGCATCGGCCTCTTTCGCCCCATCACCCTTTATCCCTTCCCGGAAGCGGCCCTGCGTCGGGTGGCTCAGGATCGTCAGGTGCTGGTGCTGGAGCAGAACACCGGCCAGATGGTGGAGGACGTGCGTCTGGCGCTGGACGTGCTGGCCCGCCGGGCCGCGGTGAGCTGGCACGGCATCATGCCCGGTCTGTTCATCGGCACGGACGATCTGGCGGATCCCATTCTCGCCGCCCTCAGGGAGAACTGACATGCGCGACGTGCATCTTGACGAATGCCTGCGTCCTGCCGCGGGCGAAGAACTGGTTTTTGACGCCACGCCCACGCTGGCGGGCAAGGTGACGCATTATTGCCCCGGCTGCCACCACGGCATTGCCCACCGGCTGGTGAGCGAGGTGCTGGATGAACTGGGCCTGGCGGACAGGGCCATTCTGGTGGCTTCGGTGGGCTGTTCGGCCTTCAGCTATGATTATTTCCGCGTGGATGCGGTGGAATCTCCGCACGGGCGGGCCTGTGCCGTGGCCACGGGCATCCGCCGCGCCCGACCGGAAAGCATCGTCTTCACCTATCAGGGCGACGGCGACATGGCGGCCATCGGTCTGGCGGAGTCGCTCCATGCCGCCAATCGCGGGGAGAACATCACCACGGTGTTCATCAACAATACCGTCTACGGCATGACCGGCGGGCAAATGGCCCCCACCACCCTGCTGGGCCAGAAAACCACCACCACCCCGCTGGGTCGCCATCTGCTGGGCGAGGGCGGGCCGGTGCATCTGGCCGAGATCATGGGCGGGCTGGCCGGGGTGGCCTATGCCGAGCGCTGCGCGCTGGACAGCGTGAAGCATGTGCGGCAGGCGAAGAAGGCGTTGCGGACGGCCTTTGACTGTCAGGCGCGAGGGCTGGGCTTCAGCTTCGTGGAGCTGCTTGCGGGCTGTCCCACCAATTGGCATCTGGATCCGCTGGCGGCCAATCGCCGCATCAGCGAGGAAATGATCCCCGTCTTTCCGCTGGGCGTTTTCCGGGATGTGCGGGAAGAGCGCGCCGCCGCGCGGGCGGACGGCGCAAGCGAGGTGCGGGCATGAGCGGCTATCAGGATGTGATCATGGCCGGTTTCGGCGGGCAGGGCGTCATGCTCATCGGCAATCTGCTGGCGCAGGCCGGGCTGGAACAGGGGCTGGAAGTGAGCTTCATTCCGGTCTATGGCGCGGAGATGCGCGGCGGCACGGCCAATTGCACCGTGGTGCTGGATACCCATCCCGTGGGTGCGCCGCTGGTCAACCGGCCCATGTCCACCATCATTCTCAACGAACCGTCGCTGCACAAGTTCCAGCCGCGTCTGCGGGAAGGCGGCGTGCAGATCGTCAATGCCTCGCTGGTTTCGCGGGAGCTGCTGGATGAGCGCCTGCGCACGGTGTACATTCCGGTCAATGACATGGCCCATGAACTGGGCAACGTGAAGATGGCCAATGTGGTGGCGCTGGGGGCCTGGCTCAGGGCCACGGGCGCGCTGCCGCCCGAGGTGGTCATCCAGGCCATGCACAGCGTGGTCAATGCCCATTATGTCAAACTGATTCCCGCCAATATCCGCGCGCTGGAGGCCGGTTACGCCTTTGCCGCCTGATGATGCGCGGACGCATTCGTGCGATGTTCCGCCCGCGGACGGGGAACCGCCCCCTGTCCGCGGGCGGTTTTTTGCGTCCCGGCCCGGCGTGCGCGGCGTCAGCCGCCCGCCGGAAGCCCCGCCCCGGCTCCGCACAGGCGCAGCATGTCGCGCACGGCCTGCAGATGGGCAAAACCGTGGCGGGCATCCGGCTCGATATGGCAGCCCTCGCCCCATTCGTTCCAGGCATTGATGAAGACGTACTGCAGTTCAGGGGGCAAAATGCGCCGCGTATACTCGGTCAGGAAGATGAGCGAGCGCCGGAAGAGTTCGACGGATGTGCCCGTGCAGACCATGCCGCTTGCCCCGCGCCGGGGGGTATTGTCCCAGCCGGGGAAGGTGCTGCGCAGCCGGAGATACGGCGGCACGGGCTTTTGCCGCATGAATGTCAGCGTGCGGGCATAATCCATGCGCCGGGGCCGTTCGTCGGGCGCGGAAACCTGATTTTCCGGCCGCCAGTCCGGCGCAAATTCCAGCATGGCGTCCAGCCCCCATTGTTGCGGCAGTGAGGCCGCATAAGCCTCCACCCCCATGAGAAACACCCCGGGAAAGCCCCGCCGGTGCGCGGCTTCGCGCAGCATGTCGGCGTAGACATTGACCAGCGGCAGGCGTTCCGGCGCCCAGAAGAGAAAGAGCGGTCTGCCGTTGATGCGAATATGCCGGGGATGCTCGAAGTAGGTCAGGACATCCTCGGCCAGCTGGCGGGCCTGGGCCGCATCATAGGTCTGGGGCAGAAAGACGGCGCCCGGCCCCTGCCGGTTGTTGAACCAGCTCACATGCGCCCAGCAGAGGCAGAACTCGTTGCGGATGTGCCGGTTGGCGAGAATGCGCTCCAGCGGCTTTTCCAGCAGGCGTTTGCCCGCCATATTGTAATAATAGTAGCAGAAGCCCGTCACCCCGAATTCATGGGCCAGGGCGTGCTGGCGTTCGAGAAATGCCCCGTCCAGCAGGTTGTACCAGCCGAGGCGCGGATGCGGGGCCTGGGGTTGCTCGTGACCGGGAAAGAGCGGACGGGCCGCCCGCACATTGTCCCATTCCGTGAAGCCCTTGCCGTAGACGGCGTCATTTTCGGGAATGGCGTGAAACTGGGGCAGATAGAAGGCAAGGCACTTCATGCGGAATCCTGCTCCTGACCGGCACGGGCAAGACCCACATAGCGCGCATAGCAGCGCGCCACCGGCGAATCCGGCCGCATATGGGCCAGCGCCTCGCCCGTGAGGCGGGGACGTTCCAGCGGCTGCGGCGGCGGGGCGGGCGGCGGGGCAATAGTGTCCAGTTCCGTGCGCCGGAAGCCGAGGCTGACCTTGACGCAGGCAAAGAACGGCCCTTCCATGAAGGCGTTGACGCGCTCCAGAATTTCGCCGGACTGCAAATGCAGCTCCTGCATGAGCATGGCATCCTCGGCCCCGATGAGCAGACAGTCGCCGTGGTGACCCAGCGGGCGGGCCAGCGGGGCCAGCTCAGGCCCGAGCACCATTTCCCAGTGCCGCCAGAGCTGCACCAGCCGCAGGCGCGCGGCATCCCCTCCCAGAGCGGTCAGCACGCCGGGCAGCAGTTCGCCGACCCCGCGCGGGGCGAAATCCGGCTGTTCGGCGCGGCTGCCGTCCGGCCGCCGCCGCAGGGCGCGCGGTCGCCAGCGGGCCGTGAACGCCCGACCGCGCCCCCGCGTCTCGTCCGTTTCCGGCAGATTTGCGGCGCTTTGGTCCGCTTTCTCACGCGCGTGCGCAGCCGGCACAGCGGAATCCATTTGGGGCGGGAGCGCGCGTTCCCCTGTCCGGACAGCTTTTGCCCCGGGGGATTTTCGTGCGCCACGGCGCGGCGAAGTCGGCATGGCAACAACCTGCTTGACCATATGTGGATAAGTTGATATTTACATCAGGCAATTTTGATACAGTGTCGCGACAACGCACCAAGCCCGGCGAAACACCATGTCCCTAGCCTTTTTCAAAGCCCTTTCCGATGAGACCCGTTTGCGCCTTGTCCACATTTTGCGCCATTACGAGCTGTCGGTCAACGAACTCGTGCGCATCCTGGACATGGGGCAGTCCCGCGTCTCCCGTCATCTCAAGATCCTGACCGAAGCCGGCCTGCTGACCTCGCGCCGGGACGGTCTCTGGGTGTTCTATGCGGCCAGCCCCGCCGGGACGGCCCATGACTTCCTGCAGGCCATTGCCCCCTTCATGCCCGCCGACGCCGCCATGCGCGCGGATATGGACGTGGCGGCCCACATTCTGGAGGAGCGGGCGCGCAAAACCCGGCAATTCTTCAACGCCATTGCCGAGGACTGGGACGAGCTGAACCATGAGGTGCTGGGGGACTTCGATCTTCCGGCGCAGGTGGCCGCCGCCGTGCCGCCGCATTGCCGCATGGCCGTGGATCTCGGCTGCGGCACCGGGGCCGTGCTGGCCCGCCTGCTGCCCCGGGCCGGGGGCGTCATCGGGGTGGACGGTTCGGCTCGCATGCTGGACATCTGCCGTCGCCGCCTCGACGGCGAAAATGTGCCGGAGCAGCGCTATTCCCTGCGCATAGGCGAGCTTGATCACCTGCCCCTGCGCGATCACGAGGCGGACTTCGCCTGCATCAACCTCGTTCTGCACCATCTTTCCGATCCCGCTGCCGCCCTGGGCGAAGCCCATCGCATCCTTGCCGCAGGCGGCCGCCTGCTGGTGACGGATTTTCTGCGCCACCACGACGAAACCATGCGCAGCCGCTACGGCGACCGCTGGCTGGGCTTTGCCCCGGACAGCCTGACGGCCTATCTGGAACAAGCCGGCTTTGTCCTTGTGGACAGCCGCCAATGCGCCGTCGGACGGGGGCTGCATCTGCTGCTGCTGACGGCCGAAGCCCGCGCCCCGCGCACGCCGTAAGCCCATTCTGGATATAAACCCATTCTGGAGGAAATATATGACCCAACCCCTTGATCTTTCCCTTGCCTACAAAGTTGCCGACATGAGCCTTGCCGACTTCGGCAAAAAGGAAATGCAGCTTTCCGAACGTGAAACCCCCGGCCTCATGGAGTGCATCCGCAAGTACGGCGACAGCAAGCCCCTCAAGGGCCTGCGCGTCACCGGCTCCCTGCACATGACCATCCAGACGGCCATGCTCATCAAGACGCTGCACGCCCTCGGCGCGGACATCCGCTGGGCCTCCTGCAACATCTTCTCCACCCAGGATCACGCCGCCGCGGCCATTGTCGATCAGGGCATGGCCAAGGTTTTTGCCTGGAAGGGCGAAAGCCTTGAGGAATACTGGTGGTGCACCGAAATGGCCCTCACCTGGCCCGACGGTTCCGGCCCCGACCTCATCGTGGACGACGGCGGCGACGCCACCCTGCTCATCCACAAGGGCGTGGAAGCCGAGAACAATCCCGCCATGCTCGAGCAAAAGGCCGACAGCAAGGAATTTCAGTGCGTGCTTGACCGCCTGGCCCTGCGCCTCAAGGAAGATCCGCAGCACTGGCACAAGGTGGCCGCCCGCATCAAGGGCGTTTCCGAGGAAACCACCACCGGCGTGCATCGCCTCTATCAGCTCGAGGCCGAGGGCAAGCTGCTCTTCCCGGCCATCAACGTCAATGACTCGGTGACCAAGTCCAAGTTCGACAATCTCTATGGCTGCCGCGAATCCCTTGCCGACGGCATCAAGCGCGCCACCGACGTCATGGTGGCCGGCAAGGTGGTGGTGATCTGCGGGTATGGCGACGTGGGCAAGGGCTGCGCCCAGTCCATGCGCGGCTTCGGCGCGCGCGTGCTGGTGACCGAAATCGACCCCATCTGCGCCCTGCAGGCCGCCATGGAAGGCTATGAAGTGACCACCGTGGAAGACGCCCTGCCCCTCGGCGACATCTACATCACCTGCACCGGCAATTACCATGTCATTACCGGCAAGCACATGGAAGGCATGAAGGATGAAGCCATTGTCTGCAATATCGGCCACTTCGACAATGAAATCGAAATGACCTACCTTGAGGACACCCCCGGCATCAGCAAGCTCAACATCAAGCCGCAGGTGGACAAGTGGACGCTCAAATCCGGCCGCAGCATCATCGTGCTGGCTGAAGGCCGTCTGGTGAACCTCGGCTGCGCCACCGGGCACGCCAGCTTTGTCATGTCCAACAGCTTCACCAACCAGACCCTGGCCCAGATCAAGCTGGCCTCAGAAACGCTGGAAAAGAAGGTCTATACCCTGCCCAAGGAACTGGATGAGGAAGTGGCCCGCCTGCACCTCGGCCGCCTCGGCGCCAAGCTCACCCGCCTGACCCAGGAACAGGCCGACTACATCGGCGTGAAGATCGAAGGCCCCTACAAGGCCGACAACTACCGCTATTAGAACCTGCTGCCGCCAACGGCTGTGCTTTCCGGGGGGAATCCCCCCGGAAAGCACCCATGCCCCGGCGCGCCTTTCCCGGCAAAGCGCAGCCGCGCCATGTGGCAAGTCCCCGGCAAGGCTGCCGTGCCGCCATGCCTGCGCACGGCGAGAACGCTTCGCCAATGGCCGCCGGGCGCGATGGGGTGCGCCCGCGACTTCCTCAGCCACAGCGCCCTTTCCGCTGTCTGCCGTCGGGACTTGACGGGGCCGTCACATAAGGGCAGCCTTGTCCGGCCGCTCCATGACGACGCGGCGGCCTCATTGTCCCGGAGAATCGCCATGCAGCACGACGGCATCCTGACCGTTACCAAGATCTTCGAATTTGCCTACGCCCACCGCCTGCCCTCCTATGCGGGCAAATGCGCGCATCTTCACGGACACACCGGCAAACTGGAAGTGGAAGTGGCCGGCCTTGCCGGCAGCGCTTCCTATCCGGGCATTGTGGTGGATTTTCATGATCTCAAGGCCATGCTGGCCCCCATTCTCGAGGAAATCGATCACCGCTGCCTTGACGATGTGCTCAATGCCCCGGCCTACGCCGGCTGGGCAGAGGCCCACCTGCCCCGCGTCCGCCACGAAAACGGCAGCGAAGTCTTTGCCGCCACCGCCGAAAATATGGTGCTCTGGCTGCTCCATCGCCTGCGCACGCTGTATCCGCAACTGGACGTGCGCCGCCTGCGCTGGTGGGAATCCGGCACCTCCCATGCCGAATGGAGGCAGGCATGAGCAATGGCCGCATTCTCGTCTCTCCCGAAGACAGCCTGAGCCTGCGGGTCATCTCCCTCTTTCTCAGCATCGACGGCGAAGTGACGGCTCGCGGGCAGGGTTGCCCCGCCTTCTTCATCCGCCTCGCGGGCTGCAACCTGCGCTGCTGGCAGGATCTGGGCGGCTGCGACACCACCTACTCCTTTGGCGCGGGCGAGGAAATGCGGGTCAGCACGCTCCTTGAGCGCGTGACCGCCTCGGGCTGCCCCCGCGTCACGCTCACCGGCGGCGAACCGCTCCTGCAGCAAGGCCCGGCCCTCACCGCCCTGCTGCGGGGACTGGCCCAACGCCATATTTCCGTCTCCGTGGAAACCAACGGCAGTCAGCCCCCGGACTTCCCCGGCCGCGAACTTGTGAACTGTCTCGTCTATGACTATAAATGCCCCTCCAGCGGCTGCGAAAGCGCCATGCTGCCCTTTGAGCACATGTATGCCGGCCTTGCCCCCAGCGACTACATCAAGTTCGTCATCGCGGACGAAAGCGACTACCGCTGTGCCCGCGCCAAGGCATTGCAGGCCCGCGAACTGGCAAGGCAGCGGCCCGGCCCCCGGCTGGCCTTCTCCTCATTTCTCCCCGCCCTGCCTGCCGGCCTGACGCCCCCCCGCCTCGTGGCCCGCCTGCTGGAGGATGGGCTGTTTGAGGTGCAGTTCAACCTGCAAATCCACAAGTTCATCTGGCCCGATGCCGAGACAGATATCTGACGCATCCTGCTGAATTGCTGTCTTGCGGTTTTGCGGTTTTTTCAAGCCGGGCTTGGCCCAACATCACAGGCAAACCATGAAAAACGTCTCCATTTATACGGACGGCTCCTGCCTCGGCAATCCCGGCCCGGGCGGCTGGGCCGCCATCCTGCGCCTTGACGGCACCCCCCACGAACGGGAGCTGTCCGGCGGTTATGCCCGCACCACCAACAACCGCATGGAACTGCGGGCCGTGCTCTTCGCTCTTGCCGCCCTGCGCGAACCCTGCGCCGTGAACCTCTATACCGATTCGCAATATGTCTGCCATGCCGTGGAAAAAGGCTGGCTCTGGGGCTGGAAAAAACGCGGCTGGGTCAAATCGGACAAGAAGCCCGTCAAGAACATCGACCTCTGGCGGCAGCTCCCCCCGCTCCTGCAGCAGCACGACGTACGCCTGCACTGGCTGCGCGGTCACGCCGGTCACCCTGAAAACGAACGCTGCGACGAACTCGCCCGCCTCTGTGCCGCCCGCCCGCAACTGCCCCCTGATGACGGCTTCTCCCCGGATGCGGAATAAGCCTGTGTGCAAAAGACGGGGAGGCCATTCCGTACCACATAAAACTACTTGCAAAATACGTAGATGCGAGGGGGCGCGGGAAAGCGTTTTGAAAAACGGTTCACCCTCGCCCCCTCGCGCCCCCCCACACCCTTCCCAAAACGTTTGCCGGATCGCTGTTACGCCGACGCGGCCCGGCAAGGCGTCGCGCGCCTGTTTCGTCGCCGTCGGCATGGCAAAAACGATACGTCGGGCAGCACAAGCTGTCCGGCCTCTTTTTTTAGAGAGTTTGGCTGGGCTGGAGTCGGGCGACGCCCGGCATGGCGCGACGCCCGGCATCAGGACAGTAACGTTTTTGGGGGGATGGGGGGTGTGGGGGGAAGGCCCCCTTTGTTCACA
>NHCFC04200__coassemble_422_pt1 | contig 58628 bp, 46 predicted proteins | sample NHCFC04200__metabat2_low_PE_055 | metagenome-assembled genome bin NHCFC04200
TGATATGACGTATATTTACCAGCCGAGGTTGGGCTGGCCCAACGATACCCTCAAGCGTTTTCACATGTTCAGCCGCATAGCGGACAAGCTGCAGGAGTACGATTTCATTTTTTTCTTTAATGCAAATATTGTTTTCTTGGATGAAATTACGGAAGAAATATTGCCGTCACCGGAGGAAGGACTCGTCGTCGTCCAACATCCTGGGTATTATGCGGCACGTCCTTATGATTTCCCGTATGAGCAAAATAGAAGGTCAACTGCATACATCAACTGTGGAAAAGGAAAATGCTACATTTGTGGGGGTGTCAATGGTGGAACGCGCCAGGCTTATACGACCATGATTCAGGATCTGGTCAAAGCAATAGATACGGATATGTGGCATGGCATTGTGGCTGTCTGGCATGACGAGTCACATATCAACAAATACATTATTGACAGACCGTACAAACTTCTTTCTCCGGCCTATGCTGTTCCTGAAAATGTAAACCTGCCCTTTGCGCCCAAAATTCTCATTCTTGATAAAAGCAATTATGGCGGGCATGAGGCCTTGCGCAATGAAACGGCGGAACCCCGGTCACGGCCTCATTTCGGACATCGCATCCAACGAAAGGTCAATCGCCTTCTTCGCCGTTTGTCTTTTTGCATAGGTCGGATGGTATCGCGCTGACATGTCCCGTTGCTGTCCATGCGGTGAGCAGGCAGAGCTGATCAGCGCAAGGTGCTTTGTTTTTTATGTTGCACAAGGAGTCAAAAGCCTTGCAGCCCAATAGAATAACAGCCATGCTTTGCGGCGGTCTGGGCAACCAGATGTTTCAGTACGCAGCGGCCTGCGCGCTGTCGCTGCGCTGCCGGGCGCCTCTGTATCTGGATACTGGCCACTTTCGCAGGGCTGATAATACGCGCGCCTTTCAGCTCTCTCTCTTTCCTCGCCTCATGCAGCGTGTTGCCGGCATAACAGACTTCCCTCCGACCTTTTTTCGCCGCGTATGGAAGCGCTTGCGCCGGCTTTTGCCTTGTTCTCCTGAGGTGCACGAACCGCATTTTGCCTATTGGCCCGAATTTGAGCGCCTGAACCCTCCTGCTATCCTTTTCGGATATTGGCAAAGCGAGAAATATTTTGCCGCTGTGCAGGCGGAAATTCGCCACGATTTCGCCTTTCCTCCCTTGCCTGACGGCCCGGCCCAAGAGCTGGCTGCCCGCATTGCCGGCACGCCAGAGGCCGTCTCCGTGCATATCCGGCGCGGAGACTATGTCAGCAATCCGCAGGCACAGGCTTTTCACGGCAACCTGCAACAAGACTACTATCGTGCGGCGCTCAACCGCATCATGGAGACCTGCGGCCCTGCGACACTCTTTTTGTTCAGTGATGATCCCCAATGGGTTCAGGATAATTTTGATCGTTGCGGACATGCGGCTTTCGTCGTAGATTTGGCAATGCCCGAAGTGCCGCACCATGACATGCACCTCATGTCGTTATGCAAGCATCACATCATCGCCAATTCCAGCTTCTCGTGGTGGGGCGCCTGGTTGGGTCAGCGGCAAGGGCTGACGTTTGCGCCCAAGCGCTGGTTTGCCGACGAATCTGTCAATACGGAAGATGTGTGCCCTGACCGCTGGGTACGGCTTTAGAGTTTGAATATGTCGTCTCACTGCCAATCACCTGACATTACCGTCCTGCTGCCTGCATACAATGCGGAACCGTTCATAACGGAAGCCGTCATGTCCATTTTGCAGCAAAGTTATACGAACTTTGTGCTGCTGATCATTGATGACGGTTCCACAGATCGCACGGGTGAGATTCTGGAGGAGCTGGCATCTCGCGATGGCCGCATTGCATTGTACCGGCGAGAAAACAGGGGGCTTGTTGCCACGCTCAATGAGGGGCTGTCCCTCTGTCGCACAGAACTTGTGGCGCGCATGGATGCTGACGATATCGCATTGCCCGATCGGCTCGCCATGCAGAAAGACTTTATGGACGCCCATCCGGGAATTGTGGTCTGCGGAAGCGACATGGTAGCCTGCGAAAGCGGGAAAATGCTGGTCTACCCACGGCAGGAGCGTTGTCCTGTCGCGTGTCTTTTTGGTTCACCGCTTGCGCACCCAACGGTAATCTTTCGCAAAAGCATTGTGGAGTCGCTTGGCGGATACGGAGAAGAGATGCTCTTTGCGGAAGATTATGATTTGTGGGCACGCATCATTGCGAATGGTCTGAAAATGGCGAATATTCCTCAGCCACTGCTTGTATACCGTGAGCATCCGCAGGTTGACCGTTTTGCCTACCGCTGCCGCAGCATGCTGACAACGCAGCGGATCTGGGTGCAGCAGCTTCAGCGGCTGGGCATTTGTCCCACCCCGGGGGAACTGGATAGTCATGCCTATTGCGCCGCCCCTTGCAAAGACATCGCATGGCGGCAAAAAAGGGCACATCAGTGGCTGGAAAAGTTGTGCGCGTGCAATCGCCGGGAACGCATTTACGATCAGGCGATGCTTGAGGGCCAATGCGCGGACATCCTGAGGCGTTTTCCCCAGCCCGTTTCTTTCGCCAAGGCTCCGCTGTTTGCTTTCGCCCGGCTGGCCCGACTGCTCATTGCCTCATTGTTCCATGACACGACAGCTCTCAAGACGTTTCTTCGAAAGCTGCGTCGGGTGAGGAAATAGATTCTGCAATATCATTTGCGCCGCCGCTCGGCCAGAAAACGTCGCAGAAGCCGTTTGGCCTCACTTGGAGAATGAAGGATGGAACGCACGGTTTCCGCACAACCCCAGCCCAGTACATGGAGAAAATCCCCGGGATGGCGGGCAAGAATCCGTCCCGCCGCATAAGGATGCAGATGCAGATGGCGATACAGCTCCAGTAATGAGGACGGTCGCAAGAGACGCCAGCGCATGACGGCCCAGAGGTCATAACAAGCTTCCTTCTTGTGGGCCTGCAAAAACGCTGGCTCATTCTCCCAATGTCGGGCGACATGGATGCGGCAATCCAGTTGGCACAGCGCGCGTTTTTCCGCACTCAGGGAATGTTGCATACTGCTTTGTCGCACCCGGATCCAGGTCAACGGCTGATCCAGGCGAATGGCCGGGCCGAACTGTGCCAGTCGCGCCCACATGTCCCAGTCCTCACCAAAGCGCAGTTTTTCGTCAAAGCCCCCCGCCCGTTCCAGCAGTTCCCGCCGCACCATGACGGACGAGCCAGAACCGGTAACCGGATAGATGCCGAGGCGGATATTCTCGAATGTCGGGGCAACAGTTGTCTGGATGGGAAATGGCACATTCCCCATCGGTTTGCCTGACTCATCCATCAGGCGCGCACCGGTATGCGAAAAGGAGAAGTCCCCCTTGTCCATGACCGCGAGCTGCGACGCCACCTTTTCCGGCTCCCATGCGTCATCGGCATCCAGAAAGGCCAGATAGCGGGCTTTGGCAATCTGGATTCCCAAGTTTCGCGCCGCGCTCAGGCCCCGGTTCGGCCCATTCAGCACACATATCCGTTCATCCGTTGCGGCCATTGCGGCGACTTTTTTTTCTCCGCCGTCCGTTGAGCCATCATTCACGACAATGATTTTTCGCACCGGCACTGTCTGATGCTGGACGGAACGAATGGTTGTTTCAATAAACGGAGCACAATTGTACAGGGGAATGACGACATCAATCACATTTGCCTCACAGCATAATATATTGCGTTTTTGTATTTGATCCGATATATGATGTCAACGCCTGCGGGCCTGACAAAACCTTTTGACAGTACGGACGCTCGGCCTGTTGCGCCTGCCGGGACAAATCTCCGCCGGGGATGCCGAACGCCGACGTGACAGCCCATTGCAACAATTGTGCACGCCTCTTTGCCACCGCGCATCTGCCGTGGCCTTTTTTCCGGCAGAGGGAAGACGGGTACGGCGGAATGCTGGCCCTGAGACACAATGATGATGGGGCAAATATACGTACCATCCGCAGTCTGCTTGACACGGATGATTGGGAGCGTCGTTTGTCGGCCTTGCGCCAAAGTCGGGAAAAGCTCTTGGTCACGAACAATCTTTTTGCATGTCTGGATCGCCTGATTGAGGAAAGCGACGAGCAGACACGGCGTGGTCCGTCACTCGATCAGGCTGTCCCCATACATGCCGCCGGATGCTGGACGACAGCAGTCCTTCATCGGGCTGTTCGCTTCGGATTCTACAATCCCCTTGCCGCCGGATAGCGCATGAGTCTAATGCCCGCCGTTTCCGTGCTCCTGCCCGTGTACAATGCGGCCTCCTATGTGCGAGAGGCTGTCGCCTCCATTCTGGCGCAGACGCTGAGGGATTTCGAGCTGATCCTCATGGATGACGGCTCCACCGATGCTTCCGGCGGCATCCTGAGGGCACTGGCGGCGGAAGATCGCCGCATCCGGCTGGTGCAACGGGAAAACCGGGGCTTGATAGCCACCCTGAACGAGGGCCTCGCCCTGGCGCGGGCCCCCTTTGTCGCCCGCATGGATGCGGACGATATTGCCCTGCCGGAACGTCTTGCACGCCAGTGCGCCCACATGGAACGTCATCCGGGGCTTGCGGTGCTGGGTTCCGCCATTCAATACATGGATGCGGCGGGCAGGCCGGGGCGGATCAAGAAGTACCCTGTCGGGGACGCCGTTGATGAGGCCATCCTGTGGGGTTCGCCGCTGGCGCATCCGGCGGTCATGCTGCGTACGCAAGCCGTGCGGGCGGCGGGGGGCTATCCTGCCGCCTTTCCCCATGCCGAGGATTATGCCCTCTGGCTGCGCCTGTTCGCTCCCGGCTCCATCGACAATCTGCCGGACGTTCTTTTGCGGTACAGGCTGCATGGGGGGAGCGTTTCCCATGTGCACGCGCTTGCGCAGCGAACGTCCACCCTGCGCGCACAGGCCCTCTGGCTGGCGGGGCGCACGGAGATGCCCGCCGAGGCGAACAGCGGCGACAATGCCTGTTTTCTGCAGGCGATTGCCCTGCCTCCCGCCGTCCGGCAGGGCCTGATCGCGCGCATGCTGGCGCTGGCGCCGCACCTAGTCGGCAGCGGCAGGGATGATCCCGAGGGCAGCGGCTGGCTTGCCGAGCTGTGTCGTTCGCCCCGTACGCCCGAACTTCGGCGGGCGCTTTCCCTCTATCATCTTCGGGCCGCCAAAGCGTCATCCCTCCCCCTGCGGAAAAGCGCGGCCCATCTTGCCCGCTCCTTCTTCTGGTCTCCCGCGACCGTTTGGCGTAAACTGAAGCAACATTGACAAGGAAATGCCATGGTAACGCGTGCCCCGCTGTCCGCTTCCCCCCGTTTTGCCCTCTGCATCGCCACTGTCGGGCGCATCATGGAGCTGGACAGGCTGCTGACCTCGCTTGAGCAACAGACCTACGTTCATTTTCATATCTATCTGGCTGATCAGAACGCGCCCGGCGTGCTGGACGCCATGCTGGCACGGCATGCCGCCCTGCCGCTGACGCGCATCATGCTGCCCTCACGCGGTTTGTCAGTGGCGCGCAATCGTCTGCTCCCGCCGGCAGCGGACGAGGACATTCTCGCCTTTCCCGATGATGACTGCTGGTACGCGCCGGATACGCTGGAACAGGCCGTCGCCGCCCTGCGCCGTCATCCCGATGCGGGAAGCGTCCTCGCCTCCTGGACGCCCGACGCCGCCACGCCGCCTCGCGATGCCAGGGAAAGGCCGCTTTCCGCTCATGCTCTTTTTGCGCAGGGCAACTCCATCGTGCAGTTCCACCGGGCCGAAGTGGTGTGCGATCTGCGTTTCGATCCCCAGCTTGGGGTGGGGACGGGGCTGCCCTATGGCAGCGGCGAGGATACGGACTTTTTGCTGCAGGCCCAGCGGCGCGCACCGATCTGGCGCTGCCCGGCCATCCGGGTTTTTCACCCGTCGCCGGCAACGCAGGTTCCTACCGGGGAAAAAATCGCCGCCTATGCGGCCGGGCGCATGTTCCTGCTCAGAAAGCACGCCTTTCCGTTCTGGTTTCGCTGCGCCAATGTGCTGTATCCGCTGTTCATGCTGCCGCTTGCGGCCATGCGGCTGGATCGCGCGGGCATCTGGTATCGCTGGCGCATGTTTGCGGAACGCTTGCGCCATTTCTGAAGCGCCAGGCCGCAGGTCGCGGCAGCCGCATGCGCCGCCCGTGTCCGCTTTTGGGGGTAGCGGCACCGGGCAGTGGCACGGCATTGCCCTGACCGGCGGCTCTGCTGCATTTGCGCCGCGGTATTGCCGCCGCTGGCGGGGCAAGACGGCGAAGCGCCAGCAGGGGCAGCGTGGGGCGGCTGCCGCTTCACTTTCGCCGGACTGAAGTGCAGAGCGGCACGATGGCCCCGGTGTGCCGCAGGCCCGGTACCCGCAAGACAAATGAAAAGGGTCACGGAATGTCGTTCCGTGACCCTTGCCTTTCAGGACTGGTGCCGAGGGCGGGACTCGAACCCGCACAGCTATTGCCACTACCCCCTCAAGATAGCGTGTCTACCAGTTCCACCACCTCGGCGGCGTAAAGCGCTTTTACGCGAAGCCGCCGTGCTTGGCAAGTCTTTTTTCAGGGCTTTTCTTGTCCGCCGGCGGTCGGCCGTGTGCTGCGTTTCCCGTAGGGCAGGCCGCCGGGCACGGTCATGTCATTTCTGCGTTTTCAGCCGCCATGACGGCGGACGGATGCCCTCGCCCGTGCAGGCAAGGAAGCGATCCCAGGGGAAGGGCTGAGCGTCATCCCCCAAGGCAAGCTCGCCGTAAAAGCAGCGGCCGTCGGGACTCATGACGGCGTTCTGAATCTCTCCCTTCGCGGGGATGATCAGGCCGAAGGCCGCCAGATAGTCCCGGAGCGGCATGGCCCGGGGCCACGGCCCGTGGGGATGGAAATCCTCATCCCAGATCCACATTTCACGCCTCTTCGTGTACAGGACGATTTTGCCGTTGTCGCTGATGTCGCCAAAGTCGGGGGAACCGTAGGTAATGCTTTGGTTGTCGTCGATGGGAACGGCCTTTCCCGTGTCGTCCAGCCGGGCCAGCACGGTCAGCGCATCGGCCGACCGCTTCCCTGAGGAGCGGATTTCTTTCAGCGTGACGTTGCACAGGACATGGCGGGCATCGAAATCGGGCGTACCGTAGGCGATGTCCGTGACGTGCCAGTTCCTGAACAGCGGGCTGCGCGGATCCGCCTTCTTCAGCTCCGCATCCGTCAGCATCCGGCTAGGCCCGGCAATGGCTATCCCCCAGCGATGCAGGGGATTGTCCGGGTCGCCGACCCGCAGGATCTTCGTGCCGTCGTCGGGTATGCCGGTGGCCGCAGCGCCGCCGAAAAGCAGCTCGCGTTCCTTGCCGGTAGCGAGATCGCGCACATGGGTGGTGGGCGACATGGTGCGCAGAATCGTTTTGCCGTCACGGCTCAGGATGCGTTCGGGCGCCGCGCTTTCATGCATGAAGTCGTCCAGTTCCCTGTAGCGCCCTTCCTGCATGCTGAACCAGAGCGGCCGGTTCTGGATGTAGCCCCGGCTCATGGCCTTCCTGCCCTGCGGGGTGTTGGCAAATCGCTCGAGTTCCTCCCCGGACGCATCAGGTGCGGGCGCGTCGGGGACAGGCTCCATGCCCTTGCCCACGGCCACCGTGCCGTCGGCAGACAGCCCGCGCCAGGTCACGTCAATGAGGTCATGCCGGGACATGTAGCGTATTTCCTGGCCGTACTGCCAGATAAAGCCGGGGCTGGCCAGGGTCTGGCCATAGCCGGGCGCAGTGCCTTCGCCTTGGCGTTGACGCAGAAAGCCGCTCATGGTGTGTCCGTCATCGCTCAGGGCAACCCCCATGCCGTAATGGGAGGAGGGCGGCGTCAGGAGAATCGGGCCAAAATCCCGGCTCCAGATAAAGGGGCGGCTATCCACTATGCCGGTGAGCGCGCGACAGTCCGGCGCAATGGCCCGGATGCGCCCGTTTTCGCCGAGCAGCGGCGCCATTTCCATGATGAAGCCTTGCGACGGCGCGTCCGGGGCGGCGCCCTGTCCCGTGGCGGGAAAGCGCAGCAGGGGGGTCGCCGGGAGCATCCCTGCCGCGCGGCGTGCCCAGCGGCTGCCGGAACGGAAAAGATTTTTCATGCTGTCCTCCTTGTGCGATTGAAGGGAGCACATGCCGATGCGACAACGTATATGGGGAATGGCAAATGGGTCAATGCCGCGCACGGGCAGCACGACGACGGCGACGGGGACAGGAAAGAGGCGGGCATGGCGGCGCGGGGAAAACGTGCCGGATCAAGGGCGGCAGCTGACGACCGAGGCGGGCGGATGATGCCGGCCTCCCCGCCGTTTCGGTCACAGGCAGGGAGTGGGGCGGCAATCTGCGCAAAAAGGGTCGCAGTGTGAACACTGCGACCCTTGCTTGGACAACTGGTGCCGAGGGCGGGACTCGAACCCGCACAGCTATTGCCACTACCCCCTCAAGATAGCGTGTCTACCAGTTCCACCACCTCGGCGGCAGGAAAGTGTATAGACGAAAGGGCGGCACTTGGCAAGTCTTTTTTTCCGGGCTGTTCCCGTTTCCGCCGCGCCGTTTCCGCCCTTGCGCGGCCCCTGCGGGAGCCGAACCCTACGGGCGTGCGTTTTTCCGGTCTTTCCTCAGGGTCCAGTGCGGCGGCTCGATGCCTTCGCCCGTACAGGCGAGAAACTCCCGGTAAGGGAACCGCTTTTCATCCTCTTCGGCGGCGAGCTGGCCGAAAAAGCAGCGTCCGTCCGGGCTCATGATGGCGTCCCAGATTCTTCGATCCGAAGGAAGAACAAGCCCGAACGAGGCCAGATAGCCCCGAAGCGTCCACGCGTTCCTATACGTACCGGGAGTCGGGAGGTCCTCATTCCAGACGTACATTTCGCGATTCTGCTCATAAAGGACGATCCTGCCGTTGTCGCTGATGTCCCACAGCACGCCCAGCGAATCCGCAACGTCGTCATCGTCGGCAATGGGGGTGGCGCCCCCCTTGTCGTCCAGCCGGGCCAGCAATCTGAAGCCGCCCGGCAGCGCCGGTCTGTTGCGGCTTATGTCCGGCCGGTATGGCTTCAGCCAGATACAACACAGGTTGTAGCGCGCGTCTAAGCTCGGCGTGCAGGACTCTATTTCATCGATAAACCAGTCCCGGAGCATCGGGCTTTTGGGATCCAGCTTTTTTTTCTTTTGCAAAGCGGCCAGTTCCGCGTCCGTAAGGAGGCGGCTCTTTGATATAAGCCGCTCTCTCCCCCAGCGGTACAGGGGGCTGTCCGGATCGCCCGCCCGGATGATGTTGCGTTCTTTCCCGGGTTCGCCGCCCGCGACGGCGCCGCCGAAGGTCAGCTGCCGCTTTTTGCCGGTTTTGAGATCGTAGACAAAACTGTTGTCCTCCCGGAAATAGATGATTTTTTTCCCGTCGCGGCTCATGATTCTCTGGGGAATCGAACGCGCGTTCACGAAGCGGGGAATCTCTCTGTAGCGCGTTCCTTCCCGGACGAACCAGAGCGGCCGGTTCTGGATGTAGCCCCGGCTCATGGCCTTCTTGCCCTGCGGCGTCCGGGCGAAGCGTTCCAGCTCCTCGCCGGAGGCGTCAGGTGCGGGCGCGCCGGGGACAGGTTCCATGCCCTTGCCCACGGCGACGCGACCGTCGGCCGACAGGCCGCGCCAGTTCACGTCAATGAGATCATGCTGGGACATGTAGTGTATTTCCCGGCCGTACTTCCAGATAAAGCCGGGGCTGGCCAGGGTCTGCCCATAGCCGGGCGGGGGGCCTGCTCCTTCGCGCTGCCGCAGAAAGCCGGTCACGGTGCGTCCGTCATCACTCAGGGCAACCCCCATGCCGTAATGGGTGGATGGCGGTATCAGGCGAACCGGGCCGAAATCCCGGCTCCAGATAAAGGGGCGGCTGTCAACAATGCCGGTGACGGCGCGACAGCCCGGCGCAATGGCCCTGAGACGCCCGGTTTCGCCGAGCAGCGGCAACATGTCCATGATGAAGCCCCTCTGAGGCGGCAGGGCGGCGGGGCTTTCTGCGGCGGGAGCGGCAGGAGCGGCGGCAGGGCTTTCTGCGGCGGGCAGAAGAAGCATCGGGAGCGCCGACAGCATCAGACCCGCCCGCCGGATCCATCGGCTGCCGGAACGAAGAAAATGTTTCATGCGTTTCTCCTGTGTCGGCTGCGGGGGAAGTCGCATTCCGTGCGTCGGGAAATGATATCCCGGCTTGCCGGATGCGGTCAATTGTACGGGCGGGAAGATGCTCGCCCATCCCTGCCCGCAGGCGGGGTGCGTGTCCCCGCCGGATACGTTCCCGGGGGGGGGGACATCCCTCCATCCCCCGGCGTGCCGGTATCCGGGGGGAAGCAGCCGGGGCAGCGGCATTTCCTTGTGAAAAACACCATAAAAAAGGCTGCGGTCAGGTGACGGAAGCCGTCATCGTTCCGAACCGCCGTCGAGGGCGGGATGTGAAGTCGCACTGGCATTGCCGCTCCCCCCTCAGGATGGCGTGTCTGCCCGTTCAACCACCCCGGCGGCAACTGCCTCTGCTCCTGAGTGTAGCAAGTATTTTGGGGCAGCCTGCCCGTGCGCCGTTATTTGCCTGGCAAGGGGGAGGCGGCCCCGGGCGTTTGCGCCTTCGGCGTGTGGCTGCGCGGGGCGGGGCTTGCGCTTGCGTGAGCTTGCGCGTACATCAATGGGATGTGAGGTTTCGGCATGGATGCCCGGATTCAGGAATGTCTGCACCGGCACGGGCCGGTGCTCTGTGTGGATATCGGCAGCGGTACGCAGGACGCGCTTCTGGCCCGTCCGGGCCTTGAGCCGCACAACTGGCCGCGTTTCGTGCTGCCGTCGCCCGCGCGCATGGTGGCGCAGCGCATTCGCGAACTGACGCTGCTCAAGCGTCCGGTCTGGCTGTACGGCGGCAACATGGGCGGCGGTTTCGGGCAGGCGGTGCGGGAGCATATTGCCGCCGGATGCGGGGTGAGCGCCACGGCGGCGGCCTCGCGCGCCCTGCATGATCGCGAGGACGTGGTCTGCGGCATGGGCGTCCGGCTGGCTGAGGACTGCCCCGAGGGATATGTGCCGCTGTTTCTCACGGATTATTCCCCGGAATTCTGGGCTTCGCTCCTGCGCCATGCGGGTTTGCCGCAGCCGCATCTGGTGCTGGCCGCCGCGCAGGATCATGGCGAGCACGGACAGGGCAATCGCGTCGGTCGCATGCGCATGTGGCGGGAGCTGCTGGAGCATTCCGCCAGTCCCGAGGACTGGATCCATGTTGCCGTGCCGCCGTTGCTCACGCGCCTGCGCGCCCTGCGGGACAAGACCGGCGGCCCGGTGGCCGACACGGGCGTGAGCATCCTGCTGGGCGCGCTCAGCGAGCCGGAAGTGATGGAACGCAGCTTCCGCGAGGGGATAACCGTCGTCAATGCCGGCAACGGGCATACGGTGGCGGCGCTTGTCTACCGGGGCATTGTGCGCGGCATTTACGAGCACCATACGGGCTTGCGCGACGTGCCCGAGCTGCTGACCGATCTGGAGCAGTTCCGCAAATCCTGGCTGCCGGCCGAGGAAGTGCAGGCCAGCGGCGGGCACGGTACGGCCTTCGGCCCGTATTGCGAGGAGGCCGGGGGCTATGTGCCGACCTTCATTCTCGGCCCGCGCCGGGACATGCTGGCCGGGCAGGGGAAGTTTCTGTCTCCGCACGGGGACATGATGCAGGCGGGCAGTTTTGGCCTGCTCTGGGGCTGGGCCAGACGGCAGGCACGCGAGTCGCTTGCCTGAGGAAATGTTGATTTGTGCAGATTTGTGAAGGAGAAGGCTGATGGACGTTTTTGATCCGGCAGAATTGTGGAGCCGCGACCAGATTGAACACACGCAGCTGATGCGCCTGCGCGCCACGGTGGCTCAGGCCCGCAAATGCGAATTTTACCGCCGCCGTCTGGACGAGGCGGGCGTGACGCCGGAAAGCATCCGCAGTCTGGAGGATGTGCGTCGCATCCCCTTCACCACCAAGCAGGATTTGCGGGATCAATATCCCACGGGCATGCTCTGCGTGCCGCCGTCGGAAATTGTGCGCATGCACTGTTCCAGCGGCACCACCGGCAGCCCGGTGGCCATCTGCCATACTCAGAACGACATCAATGCCTGGGCGGATCTCGTGGCCCGCTGTTTTTACATGGTGGGCGTGCGCAAGGAGGACGTGTTTCAGAACATGTCCGGCTACGGGCTGTTCACCGGCGGTCTGGGCATTCATTTCGGGGCCGAGCGCATCGGCTGCATGACCATTCCCGCCGGGCCGGGCAATTCCCGCCGCCAGATCAAGCTGGCCAAGGACTTCAAGACCACGGTGGCCCACATCCTGCCCTCCTATGCGCTCATTCTGGGCGAACATCTGCGCGGCATGGGCGAGGATCCGCGCGAATTTCCCCTGCGCATCGCCGTGGTGGGCGCGGAACCCTATACCGAGGAATTTCGGCGCCGCATCGAGGATCTTTTCAACATGAAGGCCTACAATTCCTATGGCCTGTCCGAAATGAACGGCCCGGGCGTGGCCTTTGAATGCCTGCAGCAGCACGGCATGCACGTTTGGGAGGACTGCTACATTCCCGAAATCATCGATCCCGAAACCTGCGAACCCGTGCCGGACGGCGAGATCGGCGAACTGGTGATGACCTGTCTCTGCCGGCAGGGCATGCCCATCCTGCGCTACCGCACCCGCGATCTGACTCGCTTCCTGCCCGGCGAATGCCCCTGCGGCCGCAAGCACCGGCGCCTTGACCGCATTGTGGGCCGTTCGGACGACATGTTCATCATCAAGGGCGTCAACGTCTATCCCATGCAGATCGAGCAGGTGGTCATGTCCTTCCCGCAGGTGGGACAGAACTACCTCATCCTGCTGGAAAACGACGGCTTTGGCGATGTCATGCGCGTACAGGTGGAAATTCGCGACGAATACTTTGTGGAGGACATGCGCACGCTTCAGGGCCTGCAGAAGACCATTGCCAACCGCCTGCGTGATGAAATCCTCATCACGCCCAAGGTGGAGCTGGTGCAGAGCAACAGCCTGCCGTCCTCGGAAGGCAAGGCCGTGCGCGTGCAGGATCTGCGCGTCAAGAAGTAGGCGGGCGCATGGAGGGCCTGTTGCAGCTCTTTTCCTTCGGGCTGGCCTACTTCTTTGTGGTGCTGCTGGCCTTGCTGCTTTTGCTCAATATTCCCGGACTGCCGGCCAACTGGCTGATCCTGGCGCTGGTCGGCATCTGGCAGTTCGTGCACCCGCAGCCCGGCCATCTGGATGTCTGGTTCTGGGTCATGGCCATTGGTCTGGCCGTACTGGGCGAAATACTGGAAACCGGCGTGCAGCTTGTCAATGCCCGCCGGCACGGCTCCACACGGACGGGAACCATTGCGGGCATGATCGGGGCCTTTGCGGGGGCCATTCTCTGCGCGCCCTTCCTGTTGGGCATCGGCGCGCTCCTGGGGGCGCTCCTCGGGGCCTGGCTGGGCTGCCTGCTGGCCGAACTGGCGCGGGGACGCCCCCTGTCGGAAAGTCTGGATGCGGCCTTCGGCGCCATGATGGGACGTTTTTTGGGCACGGTCTGCAAATGCGGCGTGGGTGGGGCCATTGTGGCTCTGGTGGCCCGGCGCATCTGGCCGGACAGCCTGCCCGTGCCCGTGCCGCCGCCGGGCGCCCTGCCGCCTGAGCCGGGGCAGGTCGTGTTCTGGCTGGAACAGCTTTTCTGTTGAGGGCAGGGCGATGAAACATCTGCTGCACGGACTGGACGTGGTGCTGGTGCAGACCCGCTTTCCCGAGAATATCGGCATGGCGGCCCGGGCCTGCGTGAACATGGGCTGCGAGCATATCTCGCTGGTCGCGCCGGAACGCTGGCTGCGCGACAAGGCCGCGCCGCTGGCTACGCCCAAGGGGCAGGGGATTCTGGACGGCATCAGCCTCCACGAAAGCCTTGCCGAAGCCGTGGCCGACAGCACGCTGGTCATCGGCACCACGGCCCGGCGCGGCGGCTGGCGGCAGGCCATGCTTTCCCCTGAGGCCTGTGCCGCCGAGGTTGCCGACTGCCTGCGGCAGGGCGGCAGGGTGAGTCTTGTCTTCGGCCCGGAAGATCGCGGGCTGGACAATGCGGCCATTACCCATTGCCATCGGCTGGTCTGCATTCCCACCGACCCCGAGGCCAGCTCGCTCAATCTGGCCCAAGCCGTGCTGCTCCTGCTCTATGCCTGCGCCTCGGCCATGCGCGCGGCGGAACGCGGCGAACCAGCCCCGGTACATATCGCCGCCGGGCCGGAACGTCCGGAGGAAACCCCGCCCGGCGAAGCGCCTTCCGGCACGGCTGGCCACGGCGCGCCGGCCACGGCGGCGGACATGGAGCGCCTCATGAACGCCCTGCGCGACATGCTGCTGCGCATCGACTACCTGCACGGCGACAATCCCGAGTATTTTCTCATGCCGTGGCGGCGGCTCTTCGGTCGCGCCCGCCTCAAACGCCATGAATACGACGCTTTCATGGGCTTGTGCCGTCAGGTGCGGCGGGCGCTGGAACGCGCTGAGCGCGCCGGAAAACAGGGGCGGCAAGAGAGCGACGGGGCATGAACGCCATGCCCCGGCTGCCGGCAAAACGGAAAGACGTTGCTCCCGTGAGAAGAGCAACGTCTTTTTTTTTTCATGCCCACGTCACGGGCAGGCGATGGTGTGCGGCGGCAGGCTCATGATCACGGCTGCTGCGGAAAATCCTCATAGACGATGCGGGTTTCGGGCGGCAGGCGATAGTAGGCCAGAATCCACGGTTCAATGTAGCTCCTGTTGTCGTAGGGCATGCAGTCCGCATATTTTTTGTTGGGGAGCTTGTAGAAGACGACCTCGGCCGGCGGCGGCGTCTGCCGGCCTGCCGCGCTCAGATTGCGGTCATTGGCAAGGATGGCCGGATAATTGATGTAGTAGCCTCTGATGACGGCAATGCCATGATAGGAGAGCGCGAAAATCAGCAGCAAACCCGCCAGACGGCGCACTGTCTTGGAAGAAAGGGCAAGGTTTTCCAGCGCCAGACTCCAGAGGCCGGCAAAAACGATGCTGAGCAGGTAGCTGGGCGGAAAGAAGACGCGCGGCGAACCGTAGCGGAGTTTGATGACGTAAAAGATGCTCATGGACAGCAGGCTGGCCAGAAGAAAGGGCAAAAAGGGCAGCAAGCGCCGACGCGGCGTCCGGCGGCAGAGCCATAGCGCGGGAAGCAGGCTCGCCAGCCAGAGGATGCCGATGGGCGAGGCGAAGATGCCTTCAAATATCCAGCCTGTCGTGTACAGGAGATCGGCAAGGCCCCCCAGTGCGTCATGCCCGGATTCCACACGCCGCATGTTTCCCGGCGCAAGCATGAGAAAGAGAAATCCGGCCACGGCCGCCCCCTGCGCCGCCAGCAGCCGACATTTCAGCCTTTTCAGATCGGATCTGAACAGAAAGAGGCAGAGGAGCGGAATCATGCTGACGGCAATGATGCTCACCTGTTCCTGCGAGGCGGCAGCCAGAAAAAAGGAAACCGGCAGGGCCGCGCGAGCCGGGAGGGAGAGCCTGTCCTGTTGCCGGGTGGCGAGCAGGATGAGGACGCCCAGAGCCAGCGGGCAGAACGGCCAGATGTAGAGGACGGAAGCCGTGGCCCAGAACATGCCCCCCCGGTAGATGCCCTCGTTGAACAGCAGATAGAAGGAGAGCAGGAAGGCCAGCAGCACAAAGGAATCCTCCTTCCTGTCGAGCAGCAGAAGAAGAATCCTGTACGTAAGATACAGCATGGCCGTCAGAACAATGGCCTGAACAAGGAAGAAGCAGGACATGCCGCCCTGAATGAGCAGGATTTCAAAGAAGAAAAAGACGACCCTGCCTCCCCACTCCATATAATGGTGCACGAGGTAGTCGAGAATGTTGGGCAGCGTTCTTTCCGCATAATGCGTGTTGACGGCATAGGTAAGCGCGCCGTAGCCGTAATCGTCATGGTAGAAGCCGATGTACTTGTTCTGGAGGTAGGTGATGCAGAAAATGACGGCGATGATCGCAAGCTGTCGTTTCATGTGGGGCGTCATTCCTTTGGTGCAAGTTTGTCAGGGTGAGACGGAAAAAAACGCGGCCCCCGCGAGGGCAGGGGCCGGAAGTTCGGTTGCGTCCTCTAGCGTTTCCACTGCTTGCCGCAGGCTTCGGCCAGGGTGCGGATGAGGCATTGGGTGCCGTTCTTGCCGCCGCCGCGAGCCTGCACCATGCGGTAGCATTCCTCGGCGCGCTCGGTGCCGGGCAGAACAAGGCCCATGCGGCGGCATTCCTCAAGGCAGAGGCCGAGATCCTTCACGAAATGCTCGACAAAGAAACCCGGGGCGTAGTCGCCCTTGAGGATGCGGCGGCCGAGGGTGTTCATGGCCGTGCTGCCGCCCGCGCCGGGCACGACCAGTTCCAGCCATTTGTCCACATCCAGTCCGGCTTCCTGCGCATAGAGCAGGGATTCGCAGACGCTGAACATGACGCCCGCCACGGCGATCTGATTGGCGAGCTTGGCCTGCTGGCCGCTGCCCGCCGGGCCGCAGTGCATGAGCGAGGTGCCCATGACCTCGAGGCAGGGCCGGATGCGCTCAAAGGCCGCGGCGTCGCCGCCCACGAAGATGGAGAGCCGCGCCTCGCGCGCGCCGATGTCGCCGCCGGTGACCGGGGCATCCAGGGCCTGACAGCCCTTGGCTGCGGCCTCAGCGGCGATACGGGCGGCCAGGGCCGGGCTGGAGGTGGTCATGTCGCAGAGGATGCCGCCCGCCGCCAGACCGGACAGCGCCCCGTCCGGGCCGAGCATGACGGCTTCCACATCGGCGGGATAGCCCACGATGGAAAAGACCACGTCGGACTGACGGGCCACATCGGCCGGGCTGTCGGCCCAGTGCGCGCCCTTGTCCAGCAGGGGAAGGGCCTTGGTGCGGGTGCGGCTGTAAATGGTGAGGGGGAAGCCGGCTTTCTGGATGTGCCCGGCCATGGACAGGCCCATGACGCCGGTGCCGATCCAGCCGACTCGCAGAGTGTCGCTCATGGCAATGCTCCTTTGTTGCCGCCGCCCGGAAGCGGCGGATTGTGCGAAAAGTGGTCGCTACTTGGCCAGAATCTGCTGCTGGATGCGGCGGCGGTCAAGGGCCTTGCCGCGCCGTGCTTCCTCGGTCTGGCGGGTAAAAATATCCATGTTGCGGCGCATGTTGCCGTTGAAGACGTCCTCTCCCGGAAAATCCTTGCCGAGCTGGTTCATGCAGTCGGCAAACAGGGCCTTGTCCAGCTTGGCCGCCTCCTGCAGCTTGCTGAGATAGAAGGAGAGCGTGCGCTCGATGCCCGTGCCGTACTGCTTGCGGGCCTCGGTGGACTGGGTGATGAGCTTTTGCAGGCGCTGCTTCATGTCGCCCTTGGCGTGCTTGAGATCCTGCTTCATGAGGACAAGCTGGCTGTCCAGCGATTGCTGCCGGCTGGCGTAATTGCGGATGGTTTCGATGAGGTAGAGGCCGGTGCGCAGGAGGGACTGGGCTTCCAGCTGCTTTTGCCGCTCCTGCATGATGTTGTTTTCCTTGATGGTATTACGCAGGGCCAGCAGATTTTTCCGCGTGCCCTCATTGGGCGCTGCAGCCAGCAGGCGGTCGAGTTCCTCCAGCGGGTTGCGGCTGGCTTGCTGCTGATCCGGGAACGGCCCGCGATCCTCGCCCGCCTTGTTCCACTCGGCGACCAGTGCATCCGGGCGGCTGCCGCCGGGCGTGTTGATGCCCGAAATGACGGGCCGGAAGCCGAGATCGCGGGCATGGGCCGGGCCGTCCTGCAGGAAGAAGGGCGTTTCCTCGCGGCGTCCGGGCATGATTTCCGCCTCGCCGGACAGGAAGGAGCCGCCCTTGCGCACCATGCCGCCGGCCGAACCGTGCAGGCGTCCGGCCACGGAAAAGCGGAAGGGTTCCAGCACCATTTCTGCGGCATTGCCTGCCGTATCGTACAGACCCAGCGGATTGGGCTTGCGCGAGCCGATGCCGTTGATCTCCTCGGCGGCGCGACCGCCGTCGCCGGGCCGGTACACGGCATAGTCGGCAAAGGTCGCGCCATCGGCCATGACAAAAAAATCTTCCTGCGAAAGCTGCTGCGATCCCGCAAACTGCCCGCCGCGCGCCGCATATTCCCATTCGGTTTCGGTGGGCAGGCGCACGAAGCCCACGTTGCGATTGTCCCCGGCAAAACGGGGCAGGCTGTCCGGCGCGTTTTGCAGCAGCCACTCGGTATAGCGCCGGGTGAAGGCCACGGCATCGTACCAGCTGATGTCGGTGACGGGATCAGCCGCGTCGGCCGACAGATTGGCGCTGTCCGGCGGCGTGTCCCCCATGACGGCGGCGTATTGCAGACGGGTCACCTCATATTTGGCCACCAGATAGAAATAATTGTTGCCCTTGGGGGCCAGCTTGCGCCAGCCGGCGGGCAGATCCTCGAGGGCGAAGGGCGCGGAAAGGGCGGCATCGTAACGGCGGTCGTAAAAGGCGCGATCGTTGTTGGCGGCGTCGTCCCGGCCCGGGCGCAAGGGCATGTCCCAGAGCAGGCCCCTGGCCGGAACGGCCACCAGCCGGAAGGCCATGTGCAGGCCGCCGGGCATGGGCAGCACAATGTCGTCGGCGGCGGGCTGCGGATTGGTGGCCGCCGCCACGGAGACGCTCTCCTTCTTGCGCAGGGCGGCCCCGGCATCGGTGGGAAGCATGGGCGTCAGCGCCAGCGCCAGCAGGGTACAGAGGCCGCCGTGCGAGAGACGGCGGATGAGGCCGCCCGGACGGCGGGACAGGGAATCAGATTTCACGGATGACCTCCGAGGGTTCGATGCGTCCGGCTCGCAGGGCGGGGCCGAGCGCGGCCAGCAGGGAAAGGGCGCTGACGATGAGCAGCGCCGCCGCGAAATGTACCGGCAGCAGGCGGCAGACGCTTTCCAGACCGGTCAGCGACGCGGCAAAGAGGTGGTTGACGGCCTGCGCGGCCAGCAGATAGAGGCCGCAGGCCGTGGCCGTGCCCAGCACGGCGGTCAGCAGGCTCTGGGCCAGCGGAAAGAGCAGGAGCGAGAAGGTGCTGAAGCCCATGAGCCGCAAGAGGCCCAGCAGGCGTTCCTTGCGCTTGACGGCGGCCAGCATGCTGCTGGCCGTGGAGGCCAGAAAGCCCGCCCCCGCCGCCGCGCCGATCAGGCTGAAAATGAGGGTGAGCGAGGCGGAAAGCTGCTGAATCTGGGCAATGGCCTCGGCCTGGGTGTAGACTTCCACCTGCCGGGCGGCAAAGGCGTCGCGCAGGCGCATGACGTCATCCAGCGAACGGGCATGGAGCCGGAAGCTGGCATAGGCCCGGGGGCTGTCGGGCCGGGCTTCGCCCGTCCAGCCGCGATCCGCGCCGAAAAGGGGCACGGCGCGACCGTCGCGGAAGTCCTCGGCCGCGTCCGCCACTTCCAGCGGCACAAAGGCCAGCGCCTTCTGTTCGGCGGCCAGCGGCAGGATGCCGGTGACCCTGAGGGGCAGGTGGGCGCGCTGCACCTCGCCGCCATAGCGGCGTTCAAAGCGGGCGTCCAGTTCGTCTCCGCTGCGGACGCCCAGTTTTTCCGCCGCCGGGGTGGAGAGAATGACGCCGCTTGAAAGCACGCGCGGCCCGGCATCCGGGGCGGCGGCCTGCAGGCCGCTGTCCAGCAGGAGGCTCGGAATGGCAGCCCCGTGACGCACGAGCAGCGGATCGCCGCTGGCCGTGGGTTCCAGCGAGGCGGTGAGGCGTTGTTTGCCGTCAGCGGTCACCAGATCCACCGTGGCCGCGAGGCTGCGGGTGCGCGGCAGGACAAAGGCCACCGAAGGGTGCTGCCGCAGTTGTTCCAGATACTCGGGGGTGTAATGGCCGCTGCCCACCGGGGAGATTTCCAGCGTGCGCGGATTGTGCTGCAGGCGGTCGGTAAGGGTCTGCACCACGCCGAACTTGACGCCGTAGAGGATGAGCAGCGGGGTCAGCACCGCCGCCAGCGCCAGCACGGCGCAGAGGGAGAGCAGGCGCTCGTGGATATAATCGGCGGCGGCAAGGCGCAGGCTTTGCAGGGCAAGACGCATCAGGCCGCCTCCTGCCCGCTGTGTACGATGCGGGAAAGGGGCGCGCCGCTTTCGGTCTGTTCCGTCTGCACGCGCACAAGGCGAAACCCCGCCTCCACGGCCATATCCGGGGCATGGCTGACCATGATGACCGTCACCCCGCGCTCACGGGCCAGCTCGGCCAGCAGATTCAGCACGATCCGGGCATGATGGGGATCAAGGGCGGCCGTCGGCTCGTCGGCCAGCAGGATGCTCGGACTGTGGGCCAGGGCGCGGGCAATGGCCACGCGCTGGCGTTCGCCCACGGAGAGCGTGGCCGGATACTGCGGCAGCAGGCGGTCGATGTGCAGGCGTTCGGCCAGTTCGCGCAGCGTGTCCGCCGATGCGGCCAGCGTGCCCAGGGTACGGCAGGGCAAAAGGATGTTCTCCTTCGCGGAAAGAAAGGGCAGCAAGCCCCCCACCTGCAGCACATAGCCCAGATGGTGCAGGCGCAGGTCGGCGAGCCTGTCCTCGCGGCCCGCGCGCCAGAGGCCCAGCATATCCTGCGCCGCCTCGCCGGCCAGCGGGGCAAAGGCAAAGCGCTGGCCGCGGTCGGGGCGCAGGATGCCCGCCAGCAGATCCAGCGCCGTGCTCTTGCCGCAGCCCGAGGGGCCTACAAGGGCCAGCAGGTCGCCGCGCGCCACATCCAGCGCATCCAGCGACAGCCGGAAGGCATCGCTGCCGGGGCGTTGCTTTTCCACCTGACGCAGGGAATAGATCAAATCGGGGGGCATGGCATTTCCTTTGCCGCGGGGCACATTCGGGCAAGACGCACGTCTGCCGGCAGGGGAGGCAGGGCGGGGAAGAGGACTTCCCCGCCCGTGCCTTACGGAAGCATGTTCAGGGGCACGCGGTAGACCCAGTCTCCGGCATTGTCCTGTCCGAAACTTTCCCAGTTGGCCCGGTCGCGGTCATATTCCTCATAGCGGGCCAGCCGGGACGTGAGCCGGTTGATGAAGGCGGTCTGCTCGCCGATGCTCATGCGGTACCAGTCCTCCTCGCGCAGAAGCATGACGTCGCTCTTGTAGGGCAGGCCGTCCAGAAACTCGGCCAGAATGCCCAGCTCGGCCAGACTCTTGCCCTGGGTGGGCAGGTTGGGATCGCGGGCCATCTGGGTGGAGGCGGAGAGGATGCCCTGGAAGAAATCGCGGGAATCGGTCTTCTTGGTGCGTTCGGCATTGTCGATGATGGTGCGGATCTGCCGGCTCAGGTCATTGAGCTGGTTCTTGGTCAGCAGCACGGCCACTTCCACGTTGGGACTCTGGCTGCCCTGCGCCAGCCGGGCCAGATCCATGTCCGCCATCCAGGAATTGACCACGCTGGGCGCCCGGTTCTGCCGTTGCGCGCCCAGATATTGCAGCTGCATGGCATAGCCCAGGGTGGCGGCAAGCTGCCGGGCCTGATCCTCGGGATTCTTCGAGGCCGCTTCATCCTTGGGCCGGGTCATGATCTTGCCCGCGGCCGTGTTCTTGACCATGCTGACCATGCCCTGCGCCAGCGTCCGGGCCACGGTTCCGAATTGCCGCGCGCCGGTGGCGGCATCCGGGGCGTTGATGACCTGATAATTGCTGCGGTTGCCTGACAGGCGGCTCAGGGTACGGTAGCTCTGCTCGGCATAGGCGTGATTTCTGGCCCCGCCGGGACTCTTGATATGCAGGGCCGTGATCCAGATGCCCTTCTGCCGGGCAAGGTCGTTCATTTCCGCCGGGCCGAGCAGGATGGAGGCATAAGGATCGTCGCTGCGCAGGGGGCCGGCATCGCTGATGAGCAGGATGAGGCGGGAGGAATAGTTGCCCCAACTCAGTTTTTCCACGGCGTCGTGAATCCCGGCCAGCGCGTCCTCGTTGAAGTCGTGGCTGGAGACCGTGGCCTGTTGCACCTGGGCCAGCCGGCCTTCCAGTGCGGCGCGATCCTTGGCCGTGGCAAAGTCGCTGACCACGGTACTCGTGTATTCCAGACCGGGGGTGGCCGTGGTGCTGCTGCGGAAGGCCACCACGGCAAAGCCCACATTGTCGGTCATCTTTTCCTTTTCAAGCTGATCATAGATCTGGCGCACCACGTCGCGGCTCTGATCGATATAGGGCTTCATGGAAATGGAGGTGTCCATGACAAGGGCGATGCCGGTTTTGGGCGGGCCGTCGCTGCCTTCCGTGCCGCCGGTGCCGGGATCGATGGAGGCCACATTGAGGAATTTCACATCGTCAAAGGGTTCGCTCATGCCGAGGATGGGCATGAGATAGAAGCGCTTTTCATCCACCGCGCCCTGCGTTTCGGCGGGTTCGCTGGCCAGCACCGGCGACCCGGCCTCCAGTTTGCCGCTTGCCGCCTGCGCCAGCAGCGTCTTGAGGCGGCTTTCCATGTCGTTGGCCGAGCAGAGATCCTTGAGATCCTCTTCCTCCCGGAAGAAGAGCACGGGATCGCGCCCGGTGCGCGGGGTGAAGAGCAGGGTGAGGGACTGGTTCCAGGCCGTGGACTTGTCCTCGGCCAGCCAGCCCTGAGCCTCGCGCAGGCCCGTGCCCACATGCAGATGCCCGTTGCGGCGTTCATAGACATAGAAGACGGTAAAGGGCGTCACCTTGTCCTTGACGATGGGCGAGGCGGAATCGGCATCCCGCCTGAGTACCGCCCCGGGATGACTGACCACCCGCTGATAGAGGCTTTTCTTGCCGGGCTGCAGCAGGGGGGCGGCGTCCGCCGCTTGCGGCGCAAGCGCACAGGCGGCGACGAACAGGAGCAGGGCGGGGAGCAGCGCAAGGACACGACGACAGGCGGAACGTACGGACATGGCGGCCTCTTCTATTTCCAGTTTTGCAGCAGCAGCTTGGCTTCCATATTGCCCTTGGCCGCCTCGGCTTCCACATGGGCGCGAAGGCTTTTCAGGGCCTGATCGGCCTGACTGATGCCCGCAGCCTTCGCCTTTTCGTACCATTGCCGGGCCAGGGCCATGTCCGTGGGAATGCTGCCGCGCGGCAGGGCGCAGGTGGGGTCATAATACTGGCCCACCAGCCACATGGCTTCGGCCTGATTTTTCTGGGCGGCATCCTCCAGCAGGAGGAAGGCCGCGTCGGCTTCTTCGGGCGTGGCTTCCGGCGTGCGCAGGGGTTTGCCCAGCGACAGGCTGCCGGCCGGATCCGCCCCGCCGCGCAGATGCTGCCGGGCCATGTCCAGCGCGGACGGCGCGGGCTTGCCCGCTCCGGCGTCCGCAGGGGCGCTGTCCGCCTGCGGCACGGGGGGCACGGGCGACGCGGGCTGGCTGTACACGAGAAAATACCAGGCCGCTGCGCCGCCAATGGCCAGCAGGAGCAGGAGGAGCACAAGCGGCAGCACACGGCTTTTCCGTTTGGGCGCGCTCTCCTGCAGGATCAGTTCATCCGGCCCGGGGTGTTGCGGTTCCGGCATGAAGGCAGGCGCGGGTTCCGGCTCGGGCTGCGGCTCCGGTTCCGGCTGCGGGGCGGGCGGAGTCTGCGGCGCGGGCGCGCTGACGGGCTGGACGGACGGACTGTCCGGCATGGCTCCGCCGTAGCCCTGCTGGCGGCTGTAGGCAAGCTGGCTGACGTCCAGAATGGCGGCCTTGCCGTCCACGGTCAGGCGATAGGAAACCAGCTTGTCCAGCTGGCTGACCACGGCCGGGCCGATGTGCAGGCGCACGGAGCCGTTCACGCTGTCGCAGGCGTCCGGCTGAAGGGGAGATTCGCTTTCCTGCCAGCCGCCGGGGGCAAGAAATTTCATGTCGCTGGAGCGGCAGAGGGTAAAGGCGGGGCTGTTCACGGCGGAACAGCCTTCCAGCAGGATGCAGGCATGTTCCGCGCCACGCTGCGGATCAGGAACAATGATGGCTCTCATGCGTGTTTTCCCTGAAAAGAGGATGTTGGGGGCCTTGCCGCCGCGCCGCAGGCGAGGCGCGGCGGCTTGCCGCCCGCCGATTTTGGCAAAACCGTATCAAGCGGGGGGAAAATGTCAATGGAGGCGGGGCCGCCTGCGACAGCCGGCGGCGGCAGGGGCAGCCGCCGGCTTTTCCACGGGGCATTGCCGCGTCTTTCCGCCCGGGGCGGCGGGGCGGTTCCCCCCGCCGCATGTCATGCCTGGGACGTCTTCCGCTCAGCGGAAGGCGGCAAGGATGTCGCGCAGGCGGTTGTTCTGCTGGGGATCGCGCACCTGCTGGCCGTCAAAGTCCACATTGGCGACCACGCTCCAGGCCAGCGTCCGCATCCAGTCCAATGTCCATTGCTGATCATAGGGGGCTTCCTGCTCGCCGATGACCGGTTCTGCCGGCGGTTCGGGGGGCGGGGCAAAGACTTCGCTCGTCTTGCCGCCGAAGAAGACGGAACGGGCGGCGGCATCATGGCAGCGGGGATCAAAGTCCAGCCAGTCCACAAAGGCGTTGATGGCATCGGCGGCCAGGCTCACCTGCCGCCAGATGAGGCGTTCGCGGGCCATGTTGGCATATGCCCCGCACCGGCGCAGCTCCTCTTCCAGCCGTCCGCGCAGGCCCACGCGCTGGGCGGCCAGCAGGAGTTCGCTGATGAGCTGCTCGAATTCGCGGGACGGCAGGCCAAATTCGTTGCGGGCTTCGGCGCTGCCCGCGAGATTGTGGAGCTGCTCGATCCAGTAGTCGAAAACCATGTCCGTGAGTGCGCCTGCGGCGTCGCGAATGACGGGCGTTTCGGCTGCGGCGGCCGGTGCGGCGGGCGCGGCCTCCTCGCTGCCGAAAATGTCGGACAGGAGATCGTCGGTGGAAATGTCGCTCGCGGCAGCGGCCACGGCCACAGGCTCTGCGGCCTGAGCGTCGGTCTGCCGTTGGCGCAGCCAGAGGTCGTAGAGGTCGTGATCATTGACCTGCAGGCGGGCAAGAAATTCGCCGAACAGGCGTTTCTTGGCAATGGCGTTGACCTGCACGACCAGTTGCTGGGCGAGCTGCATTTTCTGTTTGCGCAGTTCCTCGCGGTCGTCGGGCTGGTAGAAGGGTTCCAGGCGGGTGCGCACCTGTTCGCGCTTTTCGCTGATGATGACCTCGATCTGCTGCCGCTTGAGTTCGGGATTGCAGAGCGGGCGCAGACTTTCGCGCAGCAGGGCCACGCCGCCGTCATTGAGGGTCATGGCCGCGTTCCAGACCGCATCGGGGCGGGCCACATGGCGCTGCACCAGCGGCGAATGCAGGAAGGCCTGCCGCACCTCCTCCACATAGCTTTCCTGCTCGGGGCGCACGGCGATTTCCCGCCCGTCGGCGTCAAAGTTGAAAATGGCGTCGCAGCGGAAATTGGGATTGCGCAGCAGGTAGATATTGTTGAAGGGGTGGCTGCCGTCCCAGTTGTCGGGCCATTCGTGCTGCTTGCCGAAGAAGTCCAGCAGGGAGGATTGCAGGCGCGTGTCCCAGCGCTTTTCCACCGAGGGCGTCCCGGCCTTTTTCTCGAATTCCATATCCATCTTGGAGAGGATGAAGAAGAGCGAGGGGGCCTTGCCCGCACGATGGCGCGGATCCTCGCCGTGGGTGGAGCAAATCCATTCATAGACCGCGCGGGGCAGATCCTGCACTTCCTGATTGCTGGGGCCGATGCAGAGCAGCATGCTGGTCAGCTCGCGTTCCTCGCAGTAGCGCTCGAAGAGATAGGCCACCTTGCCGCGCAGGAAAAGATTTTCCAGCGTGCCGGGGCGGCCCAGCTCGTTTTGCAGGTTTTCCAGCTTGAGACGCGAGCGGTAGCCGGGAAAGTCCAGCAGGTCGGTATGGTCAAAGAGGCTGTCCGGCTTTTCGCGCATGTAGATGCTGATTTCCGCCGTGAGCGCGGCCACCACGGCCCGGGGCAGATCGGCGCTTTGGCCGCCGGCGCTTCTGATGTTGATCAGGTCGCCGCCGGAAGTGTCCGTCAGGCCCCGCAGCACGGCCACGTCGATGATGCTGGTCTCGCGGGGGATGAGGGCATTTTGCGGGCAGTCGGCCTCGGCGGGATTGCCGAGGGTCTGCAGAGCGCCGCAAAGGGTGATGTACAGGCGGTGAAATTCCGGCACGCTGTTCCAGATGAGGCTGAAGAGGCTGGCGCGATCCTCGAGGCCCAGCCGGGGCGCCAGCTGCATGGCCGTGTTCCAGTAGCCCTTTTGCAGCATCTGCACGCGCGGCCGGGAAATGAAATTCTTGTTGAGGTAGTCGCGCAACTCCTCCACATCGTCGCCGCTGATGGGCGAGGCTGCGGCGGGAGCCTTTTCCAGCCGGGCGAGGGCCGTGAGCAGCGGCTCCATTTCCGGGGCTTCCTTGTGCTCGCAGTCGGCATAGTAGGTATTGGCCAGCACGCGCACCACATCCATTTCCGTGAGCAGGCGCAGGCGGATGGGATGATCCGGGGCCAGACCCTGCGGCGGCGTGGTGGTGAAGCGGGTTACGAGGCCCGTGGATTCCTTGCCGCCCTCGGGATTGATTTCGGTGATGAAATCGTGCTGTTCGCCGCAGAAATCGGCCAGCAGGCTGCCGGAGGCATCCCGCGCCAGCGCGGAAATGAGGTAGGATTTGCCCGACTGGCTCGGGCCGAAGACGCCCGCGCACATCTTGCGCCGGGCGGCCTCCTCGCATTTGCCGAAAAAGCGCGTCGCCTGCCGCATGTCCTTTTGCAGACTGCCGCTCTCGTTGCCCACCCGTTCCGCATTGTCGGCGATCCAGCCGCCCGCCTTGCGACATTCCTCGGCAAGATTGCGGCAGCGTTGGGCCAGTTCCTGATCCTGCTGTTGCATAGTCGTCCTCATGAGAAAAACCGGATACCTCCGGCAGTTACGGCGAACCCTTGAACCCCTCGGGCATGCCGGACGCGCGTCCGGAGGTCGGGCATGCTGTCCGGCCGTCAGGGCATTCCCTCTCGACCGCCGGGCGTGAGGTTGCCACGTTGGCCGGGCGGCGTTGTGCCGCCGCCTCGCGTTTCGCCTGTTTCAACGACGAAACGCTCCATCCGCGCGGATGACCCGGCACGGCTTCCGCTGCGCATTGCTCAGATGCTTTTGCATGTATTGTTCAGCCATCTTTTCGGTAGCATTGATAAATCCATCAGGCTCGCCGTGGAAGTAGTAGCTGACCTCGTCGCGCATCAGGGCAACCCACCTTCTCGCTTCGGCGGGATTTCCGGCGAGCAGGGCGGCAAAAACGCCGGCACGATAGATATAGGGCAGTTGATAGCAACTGTCCTCCACAAGGAACTCCCGTTTCAGATCGGGCGTCCGTCCTTTCCGGGAATAGGGGTCTGCGGGATCAAAGGTGCCGAGCATGGGCGACAGTTCGGGATGGGCCGCAAAAAGGAAGAGAAGATACGCGGCATGGCCGTTTCCCAGCATTTTTCCGAAACCGAGCGATCCGCCGGCGGTAAAACCGAGAATGCCGAAAAGCATGTGGGTGTTCCACAAGAGCTTCAGCCCGTCGGGGTTGGCCCTTCCCCATTCGGCGAACGCCAGCATGTCCGCGAGGGCAAGCCGCCCCTTGCCCATCAGGGTATGGATGCGATCCCAGTCCGGCAGCAGACCGCTTTCCACAGCCAGCCGAACGAAGACAGGATTGTCGGAACAGGCCAGCGCGACGCGAAGCTCCGCAGGAAGGCTTGCATACCGCTCAGCCAGCGTACCATGCAGCTCGCTCATCACCAGCGGCCCGAGAGCTTTCCACAACCATTTCGTCTGCCTGAGGTCCACAGCGCGCACCCCGGTCTGAAGCTCCCTGAGCCTGTCGAAAAATTTTTCCAGCACTTCCTCGCAGGACAACGGCGACTGCCGGGGCCCCAGCTCCTCCAATTCCGTCCGCAGTTTCTGCCGGAGTTCCTCGGTTGGCATCTGCGGAATCAACTCTGTTATCCGCCGGATCTGGGATTCCTTGGCGGCCCAGTCAGGATCAAAAGGCTCCATTTTTTCGCAGTTTTCATAAAACATGAACGAACAGGGGTACATGCAGTGTTCAAAGCAATCCAGATTCCGCAAGAATTCGGGACTCTCTTCAGCCTTGTCAACGCGTACATAAAAGGCTTCGCCATCACCGTAGGTGACGAGCTTGATGATGTACACAGGATCGCCCTGCGCGATGGGCTCGCCGCTCACTACACATTTCGTCCCCTTTTTTCTGGGATACGGGCCCTGCTTCACCGTGGCAAAGACTTTGGAACAGATGTCACGCAGATAATACATGTTCTCTCTCCTGTGCGGCGGTGATGACGGATATTTTCAACATGGTTCCTGCCGCCGCTTGCGGCCCGCTTGCTAGCCGGTCACGGTGCCGGTATCCAGCCAGTAGCCTTCGTCCAGTTGCAGGGTTTGCAGCCGCACTTCCAGATCGCGCACGTTGACGCTGTCGCCGCGCGCATTGGTCACGCTGTCGATGGTGAATTCGCCCTCGGTGCGGCGATCTCGATCCTCGGGGCGGGGATCGTCGTCCCACTGGCCTTCCACGGACAGGCGCAGCTCCACCGTGTAGGGCAGTTTGCCGGAAGCGGCGGCCCGGGCGGCCTCGGTGGCAAAGGTCAGCAGATGGTAGCGCGTGGTGGGCCAGCGCTCCACGGCAAGCTGACGGTAGCCGATGGTCAGCGGGCCGTTGAAGGAGACACGGTGGGTGAGTTCCGTTTCCTCCCGGCTGTTCACGTCCACGGCAAACCAGACCTTGGGCGCGGACAATTTGCTGTTGATGTCCAGCTCGCCGATGTAGCGGGCCGTGGAGGTGAGTTGCAATGCGCCGGAATCGAAGGAAAAGCCTTCGAGGTGTCCTTCGGCCAGGGCGCAGAGAATGGCCCCCACCACCACGGTGGTCTTGGCGTCGGCAATGCGGCCCAGCACGTCGGCAAAGGGATACCAGCTGCCCACATGGTACTGCCGCATGGGCAGGATGCGATCCGGCGGCACAGGCAGCTTGGCGAGCACCTGCGCCACCACGCCGCGCCAGGCGCTGGGCCGGCCGGTGAGCAGGAGCACGTCGCAGTCGTAAAGATGCACCAGCTCGCAGAGGGCCGAGAGCGTGGGGCCGAGGGTTTCGCGAATGGTTTTGTCCACGGCGGCCGGCTGGATGGTAATGGGCACATCCAGAATGTTGAAGTCGGGGATCTGGGGGGCGTGGCGGCGCACCATGCGGGCCACGGCGTCCAGAATGGCCTGCTGCGGGCAGGGGGCACGCCGGGCAGGCACGAAGGGCTGTTCCGCCGCGTCCGTCACGTCCGCATTGTCCGCATCCGTCGTGTGTGCGCCGGTCTGGAAGAAGTCGCGCAAGCTGCAGGTCTGCACCATGCCGCGATCCTCGGTGGATTCGCAGGTGGCCAGCAGGCCAAGCGCCACGGGCACGGCGATTTGCCGCACGAGACGCATGCGGGTATTGCGATCCTCCTGCGAGATGCCGATGGCGTCGCGCCCGAAAAGCTGGGCCAGCAGGGCCGTGGGTTCGGCCAGCCCCTGTGCCGTGAGCGCCTGCCGCACCGCCGGGATGACGTGCCGGTTCACCACCTCGCGCAATACCTCGTCCCCGGCGATGTTGAAACCGTCGCGGAAGGCCGTGTGCGGCACGATGCGCGCGGTTTCGCCCTCGCTGCTGGCCAGTTCGTAGGTGGTGATGGAAAGATCCGTGGTGCCGCCGCCGATGTCGATGGAGGCCACGCGCACGCAGGGATGATTGTTGCAGACGGCGCGGGGCTTGCCCAGCAGGCGGAAGAGGTGGTGGGCGTCCCCGTGCTGCTTCACGGAAAGTTCATTATAAAGATAGACAAGCTGGGAGCAGCTGGCCTCGTCCCAGTCGCAGCGCACCTGCGGGCTGCGGCGGTAGTCGTTGGTGGCCGGAGCGTTCCTGAGGTTGCCGGGCACGAACCACTCCGTCCAGCCGAGGCCCTCCCAGATGACGCGCACGGCCCAGAGCACCCAGCGCCGGAAGATGCGCTTTTCGGCCACGGGCATGGCCGTGGGCACGGTAAAGATGAGCCGTCTGAGGCGGCGCGGCACATTGGGCAGCTCGCGCCGGGAGCGGATGGCCGGGGAATTGATGGTAATGAGGGCCTGGGTGAGGATTTCGCCCATCATGAACATCATCAGCGAGGAGCGCGTGAAGAGCGACTCGAAGATGGGTTCCGCCTGCTGTTTCTTGAGGGCGGCGCTGCGTTTGAACAGCGGATCCTCGAAGCAGGCCAGCGGCGTGCCCTGCGGGTTGAGCTGGCGGGCGAACAGGCCCCGGCTGACCATGGGTTCGGTCTTGCCGCCGGTATTGAAGCGCCAGGTCTGCTGCCACGGGCGTTCGTCCCACAGGTAGCGTTTGGGGCTGGACATGCCGGTGCTGCCTTCGGCGCAGATGGCCTGCGTGGCCAGCCGTGCGGCTTCCGGCCCGATGCGTACGGCCGATGGCCAGGCAAAGGCCGGGGTCTGGCGGCCGGAACGCCGGCTCAGGGCGTCATTGCCGAAGACGGCATCCACAAATTCCACGCGCGTCTCGAAGGGGTCGGCATAGATATGCTGCGGCTGATCGAGATCGCGCAGTTCCAGCAGGTAGCTGTCATTGAGATTGGTGGGCCGCTGGGGCAGGGTTTCGACCAGAATGCCCGTGGTGCGCGAGTTGCCGATGTCGAGGATGAAATCCACGTCCACGGGCGTGTCGCGTTCGGGATTGATGACCTGCACGGCCAGCTCGCCGAGCGCCAGACGCACCACATCCAGCCAGGTCAGGTAGTTGGCCAGATGTTCCAGCACATAGGGGGATTCGTCGCGCCAGGAGCCGTGCCCCCGGTATTTGCCCTGCCGGTGGGCGTCGTAGATGTCCGACAGCCATTCGTCGATCCACGGTTCGTTGAGGAACCAGGAATTGTCGCGCACATGGGTGGCCAGCAGAAAATGCCCGTGGGCCGCCACATCCTGCGGCGACAGGGCGAAGTAGCGGTCGCCCTCGACCGGGCGTTCCTCCACCTGCGTGTCAAAGGCGATGATCACGCGCAGTTGCCCGGGCGTGCCGCTGTCGCGGGTCACATAGGCCCGCGACCAGTTGGAGGGGCCGTACTCGAAGCGCTTGCCGCCGTCGGGCCAGAGCTGATCCAGCGTCCGCAGGAAGGGAATGGGCAGCCAGCGATTTTCCCAGATGTCCAGACAGCGTTCGGCATTGACGTCGTAATCCGGCTCGCAGGGCTGGGCGGTGAGCTGATCGATGAAGCCGTTTTCGCTTTCCGCCAGGCAGCGCAGATAATGCTTGTAGCGGCCCGATTCCTCGTCGGCGGGCTTGCGTTCTTCCCGGAAGTGACGGCGCAGCTTGCGCAGGGCCTCGGTGGAAACGCTCAGATCGAGAAACTGCGGGCAGCCCCCGGGAATGATGCTGACCGGGGAGAGATAGTGCGGCAGATTTTCCATAGGCATGGGAAGCATCCTCTATTGTTTTCTGAAACGGGCCGTCCAGCGGGTGCCCTTGTCGTCGTGCTCGCGCCCATTGCACAGGGTGGTGTTTCCCGAACCGGTGCAATCGATGCTGTGCGGAATGAAGCGTGTGCCGTCGGGACATTGCGCATAGGGGGATTCCATATGCAGCTTGTTGCCCTGAAAGCGCGCCGTACCCGGGCCGACGCAGCTTTCCTGTCCTTCCACGTGCTCGTACCGCTTGCCGTTGCCGCGCTTGTCAAAGCAATATTCCACGATGACGGGCTTGCCGGACGGAACGGCCTTCAGGCCCGTATCGCTGGCCCAGCAGCCTTCAAGGAAGCTCAGATCCTTCTCTCTGGCGGCGTTCTCGGGAATTTCCATCTTGTCGCCCTTGCGGGCCTGCGGCTTGGGCGCGGGCTTCGGTTCGGGCTTGGGAACGGGCTTGGGTTCGGGTTTGGCTTCCTCGCGCGGGCTTTCGCCAAAGAAAGGTTCCACCGTTTGGGGAGCGGCCTTTTCGGCGGGTTCGGGCGCAGGCGGTGCGCAGAGCGCGGCGCGTTCCCGCAATTGGCGCAAGAGGGTTTCCAACTCGCTTTCCAGCGGTGCGGTGCGGGCCTTTTCCTTGTCCAGGGCTGCGGTGTCCGGCAAGGGAGCGCAGGCGGCGGGCAGGGGCGAGGGCAGGTAGCCGAGGGCGGCCAGCAGCAGCCAGAGCAGGAGAAGCAGCAGCAGGAGCGGCAGCAGCCACCAGAGGCAGCCGTGGCCGCCCGTCGGGGCGACGGGGGGCGGCGTGGTGGTGGCGGCCTGCACCGGCGGTGCGGGCGGCGGCGTAGCGCCCAGCCGGGAGAGATCCTGCGCCTGCGCGCCTGCCCGGCCCGGGGCAAAGCCCCAGTTGATGAGCACCGGTTCGCCGCCCACGCTCCAGAGATCGTCCTCTGCCACATGCCGTAGCGCAAGGAGGGCCATATCGCCGGCCATGTCGCCGGGGGCCGCCTCATGCCGCCGGGCGAGGGCCGCGATGGCGGCGGCGTGGCGCGCGGCCTTTTCCCGCAGGGCCTGCGCCGCTTCCGGCGGCAGCTCGTTCGCGGGAACGGCGGTTCCCTCACGCGAGGTGTACCAGTCGATGCGCTGTTGCGCGGCATCGTGCTGGGGTTCGGCCAGCAGGGCGGCACAGTCCGGGCCGAGGGCGCGGCGGATGAGACCATGAATTTGCGGATAGCAATCCGTGGCGAAAATGCCGCGCACGGCAAGGGCCTGCATGTCGCCGCGCCGGCTGCTGGTCAGACAGGTCTGGGGCATGCCCTCAGACCCCCTTGGGCGCGGTCGCGGCAGAGGCGGGCGGCGTCTCCTGCTTCGGGGCGGCTTCGGAAGCCTTGCCCGGGGCCGGCTTCGACGATGCGCCAGACGGTGCGGGGGCGGCGGACGCCGCGCCCTTGCCCTGATCGGCGCTGCCGGCGGGTGCGGACGCTTTGGCCTCCAGATAGGGAATCTTCCATTGCTGGAGGAAGCGGGCCACCTCGCTGCTGACCACGGCAATGCTCGACTGCCGGTAGGATTCGCCGTCCAGCTTGATGAAGGTGTTGATGCCCACCACCTGTCCGGCCTGATTGACCAGCGGCCCGCCGCTGTTGCCCTGCGAGACCGTGGCCGAATGGACGATGAGGGCGGGATCGCGTTCCTGCACCACATTGACCGAGCCGTCGGAATAGACCACTTCCGGCACGGAGGCGGCATCGCCTTCCAGCAGGGCCTTGAACTTGGGATCATCGCCGGTGACTGCGCCGGGGAAGCCCCAGGCGCTCACGCGCTCGGTACGCTGGACGCTGAAGCAGAAGGTCAGGGGCGTGATGGGGGCCGGTTGTTCCAGCTCCAGCACTGAGAAATCGTAACCGCCTTCCTCGATGCGGTGCAGGATGCGGGCCTTGAGCACCTTGCCCGTGGCCTTGTTGGTCACCAGGGCCAGCGAGGCGTCGCCCACCACATGCCCGTTGGAAACGATGTGGCGCTGCGAGATGAAGAAGCCCGATCCCATGGACAGGCCCCGCGACTGCTGGGCCAGCACGAGCACCGTCCCCTGTTCCAGCAGCAGGGCCATGCTGTCGGCCTTGGTGGTGGGCGTCACTTCCTGTTTGGGCGGCTGAACGGGCGACAGGGGCTGCTTTGGCGCGGCGGGGGCGGCAGGCTGCTTCGGATCGGCCGCGGAAGCCGCATCATCCGGGATCATGAGCGGCGTGCCGTCCACGCCCGCGGGCGGCGGGGGCAGGGTGGGCAGTTTTTCCTTGACGACGCAGGGATCTTCCTTGAGCAGATCGCGCAGACTCTGGAGGTAGGCTTCCAGCGCGTCGTTCTTTTCCCGGGCGGCGGACAGGGCGGCCTGCTGCTCGGCCTCCAGCGCCCGGGCCGCTTCCCATTGCCGGTAGAGCAGCCAGCCGATGAGGGCCGCCAGCAAAACCAGCAGCAGGAGGCTCCAGAACAGCGGACGCCGGTAAAAGGGCAGGGCGGCTGCGGCAGCTGCGGTTCCGGCGGCTGCGGCGGGCTGACCGGGCGACGTCTCGCCCGAGGCCTGCGCGGCGGATTCGGCCTGCGCGGCAGAAGGGGCGTCAGCCTTGTCGTCGGGAGTAGGGGTATTCTGGCTCATGCGTCTTTCTCCGGGCTGCGCGCGTGGCAGCGGGATTCCATGCCGGGCCGGAGCAAACGCCGCTGGCGGCGCGCCTCTCCGGCCCGAACGAATTACTTGCGCTTGAAACGCGCATCCCAGGTGGTGCCGCGACCTTCCTTCAGTTCCTTGCCGCGGCAATGGGTACGATTGTCCGAACCGGTGCACTCCACCTGCTGCGGCACAAAGCGGCTGCCGCGCGGGCAGGCGGCGTAATCGGCGTCAAAATACAGCTTGCCGTTGCGGAAGCGCGCCTGTGCCGGGCCGCTGCAGACCCGTCCGCCCTTTTCCCGGGCAAAGCGGCGTCCGCGACCGTTCTTGTCGAAGCAGTACTCGGCCACAAGCGGCTTGTTGGACGGATGGGAATAGAGACCCGTTTCGCTGACCCAGCAGCCTTCGAGGAAGCTCAAATCCTGCTTCTTGGCCGCATCGTCGGGAATGGCCATGTCCTCGCCCTTGCGCGGCGCGGGCTTCGGCTCGGGCTTGGCTTCCGGCTTCGGCTCGGGCTTGGGTTGCGGCTTGGGCTTGGGTTCCGGCTTTGGTTCTTCCTTGGGTGACTCGCCGAGGAAGGGTTCGATCACTTCCGGCTCGGGTTGGGGTTCGGTTACGGGCGGACGTTCGGGTTGCGGCGGACGGCAGAGGGCCGCGCGTTCCCGCAACTGCCGCAAGAGGGTTTCCAGCTCGCTTTCCAGCGGTGCGGTGCGGGCCTTTTCCTTGTCCAGGGCTGCGGTGTCCGGCAAGGGAGCGCAGGCGGCGGGCAGGGGCGAGGGCAGGTAGCCGAGGGCGGCCAGCAGCAGCCAGAGCAGGAGAAGCAGCAGCAGGAGCGGCAGCAGCCACCAGAGGCAGCCGCGACCGGCCGTCGGGGCGACGGGGGGCGGCGTTGTGGGAGGGGCGGCCGGGGCCGGCGGCGCGGGCGGCGGCGTGGCGCCCAGCCGGGAGAGATCCTGAGCTTCCGCGCCGGCTCCGCCCTGGGCAAAGCCCCAGTTGATGAGTACCGGTTGCCCGTTGACGGCCCACAGATCCCCTTCCGAGGCGTGGCGCGGCACAAGGGCCAGCAGTTCTCCGGAAAGGCCGTGCTCATGACCGCTGGATTCGCGCAGGCGGCGGGCGGTCTCCAGAATGTCCCGGGCCAGTTCGCCGGCGCGCGCCTGCACGCGCCGTGCCTCGTCCGCAGGCAGATCGGCGCAGCGCACGGCGGTGCCGGGCAGGTCGGTATACCAGTCTATCTGGCGTTTTCCGGCGTCGTGCTGCGGCTCGGCCAGCAGGGCCGCATGGGCCGGGCCGAGGTGGCGGGCGACAAGGCCTCGCAGCTGGGCGTAGCAGTCGGTGGCAAAGATGCCCTGCACGGCCAGGGCACGCATTTCCCCGCGACGGGAGGTAGCGATCAGATTGTTCATGGCGCGTCCTGCGGCGAGAGGGAAAAAGCGCCCTGCCGCCGGCAGGCGGGCAGGGCGCGCAGTCGATTACAGTGTGGCGCTGCTGTAGCCCTGCTCGTAGGCGACCAGACGGCTTTCCAGTTCCGCCTGCGTGCGCACGAGGTTGTCGCGGGATTCCTTCCAGGTGGAAGCCTGCTTGCGCACCGGCGTGCTCTGACTGCGCTTGGGCTGGGCGTTGGTGAAGTCCTCGGCCAGGGCCTGCTGGTATTCGGCATCGCGCTCGGCCATGCTGCTCACCGTGGACTTGAGGATGAAGGAGGTTTCCTCCAGACCGGAGCGAATTTCCTTGTAGCGTTCGTCCAGTTCGGTGCGGGTGATGGCGCCGGACTTGTACTGGGCAATGGCGGTCTTGAATTCCTTGTCGTAGCACTTCATGGCCACGGTGGCGGCGGCGGTGGCGCGATCCATGGCCTGGGCCTCGCTGCCCAGCTGCTGGGCATAGGCCTGCAGGTACTGGGCGTCGCGCTTCTTGGCCTGCGACTTGCCGTAGATGTTGCCGCCCACGGCCCCGGCGGCCCCGCCGGCCACGGCCCCGGCCAGCGCGCCTTCCACCTTGCCGGTGGCCAGCCCGCCGATGAGCGCGCCCAGTACGGCGCCGCCCGCCGCGCCGGCGGCGGTGCTCTTGGCCACGCTGTTTTCATCCTTGCGCAGCTCGGCTACGGGCGTATAGCACTGCGGATAATAATTGACCGTGGTTTTCTGCTCTCCGTACTGGCTCTTGCCGCAGCCCGTGAGCGTCAGCGTGAACAGCAGCACAAGCGCAAGAACGAGGCTGAATGAGCGACGCAACATACTCCCTCCCGTTGTTGATGATCCTTTCAGGCAAAAAGAAATTTTGACGACGTCAACATACACCTTCGCCACAGTCAAGGCAAGGCATTATCCTTTTCGGCATCGTCTTCCTGCGGCACTGCAAGCTGCGTCCGGCCGCCGCCTTTCCGGCGCTGGTGCGTAAGGATCGCCGCATTGCGCTTCCGCGCGATATGCGTTAGAAAGCCGGATTGGCGCCGTGTTGGACGGCCCTCCCCATATCTTATCCGCACGTTTCAGGAGGTTGCGCGCATGAAACGTATCCTGAGTCTTTTTCTGGCCTGCGGTCTGCTGCTGACGGCATCCTCGGCCTTTGCCGACGCCAAGCGTCTGACGCTTGCCACGGGCGGCACGTCCGGCGTGTATTTCCCCCTGGGCGGGGCCATTGCCCAGGTCGTCAGCACCAAGAGTGACGGCAAATTCTCCGTGACCGCGCAGGCCACCGGGGCCTCGGGCGAGAACATGCGGCTCGTGCAGGCCCATGATGTGGACTTCGCCCTTGTGCAGAACGACGTGGCCGATGCGGCCGTCAAGGGCACCGAACCCTTCCGTCCCGACAACAAGATGAGCGATGTGGTGGCCATCGGCCGCCTCTATCCCGAATATCTGCATGTGGTGGCCAGCAAGGACAGCAACATCAAGACGCTGGAGGACTTCAAGGGCAAGAAGATCTCCGTGGGCGCGCGCGGCAGCGGCAATGAGGTGAACTGCCGTCAGATCTTCAAGTATTTCGGGTTGGATTACAAGAATATCGAACCCATCTTCCTGCCCTACGGCGAAACCGCCGATCAGTTCAAGGATCGTCAGTTGGACGGCTTCGTCTTCACCATCGGCACGCCCAATCCCGCCATTCAGGACATCACCACCGCGCAGGAAGTCTTCTTTGTGCCCGTGGAAGGCCAGAAGGCGGACGAGCTGGTGGGCAAGTTCCCCTTCCTCGTGAAGGACGCCATTCCCGCCGGCACCTACAAGGGCCAGGACAAGGCCGTGCCCACCCTGTCCGTGCAGTGCATCCTGGTGGTCAACAAGAACATGTCCGAGGATGATGTCTACGCCATGACCAAGGCCCTGTACGACAATCTGGGCGATGTGGCCAAGGCCCACAACAAGGGGGCGGAAATCTCGGTGGAACGCGCCGCCGAGGGCATCACCATTCCCTTCCATCCCGGTGCGGCCAGGTACTTTGCCGAAAAGGGCGTGAAGCTGCCCTAGGGCTGCCGGAGCGAACGTATGCGGCGCGGTCTGAAGTGTCTTTGCCGACTGTTTTGCGCGGTGCTGGCCCTGTCGCTTCAGACTGCGCCCGTTTCCGCCTCCCCGGTTGCCCCAACCGGGGAGGCCGTTCCCGTCCTGCGATTGCGGGTGACGGACGCCGGCGGGCAAACGCGCATCCTCCTGCCGCTGGGCAACGGCAGCACGTTTGCCATTCGCTACATCCATTCCGTGGCCCGCACGCCGGTGGAGGACTGGTTTGCCGTCAACGACAATTGCCTGTATCTGGAAAAGACCGTCTATCAGGATTTCGGGGCCGGGCTGCCGCACATGCCGGAAGGCGGTCAGCGCATGACCACGGCCGGCGGGCATGTGATCATCAGCGGCTTTCATCGCGCCCTGCCGCGCTTTGATTTGCGCGTGGGACGCATTGCCCGCCATACCCTGATTCTGCCCGATGCGGGCGGCTGGCGCGAAGTGCCGCTGGACAGGGTGGCCCCGCCGGGGTCGGCGCTGACTTTCCGCATGGATGACGGTCGTTGATGCGAACCTTTTTCCGGCGCGAGCGGAGCAGGGGAAGATTGATTTTTTGAGTGAGGTGAGGTGAGCAGATGAGTCATGAAGATCGCATGAGGGTTATTGACCAGCAGGGCGCGGGAGGCTTTGCCCTGGAAGAGGATCAGCGCGAGGATGTGGATCATGTGGCAGTGGCCCGCAGTCAGGAAACTATGGACGTTTCCGAGATTGTGGCCAAATACGACAAGGAGTCGGTCTACCGCACCTTCAAGGGCTGGATGGATATCCTCATTCGTTTCCTCTGCATCGCCTTTTCGGCCTTTCACCTTTATACGGCGGCCATGGGGGCCTTTCCGCCGCAGATTCAGCGCGCCGTCCATCTGGGCTTCGTGCTGACGCTGGTCTATCTGCTCTATCCGGCCCGGGCCGACAAAATCAACAAGCTGGCCTGGTACGACGTGATCCTGGCCGTCGCCGGGGCCGCCGTCTGCGGCTATATCGTCTGGAATTACGACATCATCGTGCTGGACGCCGGGCCGGCCACGGATCTGGACTTCTATTTCGGCTGCGCGGCCATCCTGCTCGTGCTGGAGGCCACGCGCCGCATCGTGGGTCTGCCCATCACGCTGGTGGCCGTGGTCTTTTTGCTCTATGCCAAGTTCGGCAATCTCATCCCCGGCATGCTGGGGCACCGCGGCTTCTCCGTGCAGCGCATCGTCTCACAGATGTACCTGACCACCGAGGGCCTGTTCGGCACGCCGCTGGGCGTGTCCGCCTCCTTCGTCTTCCTCTTCATCCTCTTCGGGGCCTTCTTGCACAGCACGGGCCTCGGCAAGTTCTTCATCGACCTGGCCCTGGCCGCCGCCGGGCGCTATGTGGGCGGCCCGGCCAAGGTGGCCGTGCTGGCCAGCGGCTTCTTCGGCACCATTTCCGGTTCATCGGTGGCCAATACCGTGTCCACCGGCACCTTTACCATCCCGCTCATGAAGAGCGTGGGCTATCGCGGCTCCTTTGCCGGCGCGGTGGAAGCGGCCTCCTCCACCGGCGGCCAGATCATGCCGCCCATCATGGGCGCGGCGGCCTTCATCATGGCCCAGTTCCTCGGGGTGGGCTATGTGGAAATTGCCAAGGCGGCCCTCATTCCGGCCCTGCTCTACTATCTGGCCGTGGGTCTCATGGTGCATATGGAAGCCAAGCGCATGGGTCTCAAGGGCATTCCGAAGGAGCGCCTGCCCAAGGTCTGGATCGTCCTGCGGCAGGGCGGCTATCTGCTCCTGCCCATCTTCGTGCTCATCTATCTGCTGGTGGAAGGGTATACGCCGCTCAAGTCCGCGTATTACTGCATCCTGGCCACGGTCATCATCTCCTGGCTGGCCAACAACTGGAAGGCCGCGGGCGGGGCGCGCTATGCCGGGCAGAGCGTGAGCACCGCCCTTGCCCAGACCAATGTCATGACCGTGCGCGACGTGCTGACCGCCATGGAAAACGGCGGTCGTCTGGCTCTCGGCGTGGCTGCGGCCTGCGCCTGTACCGGCTTCGTCATCGGCGTGGTGACGCTGACCGGTCTGGGCCTCAAGCTCGCGCAGGCCATCCTTGTGGTGTCGGGCGACAGCTTTGCCCTGACGCTGGTGCTGACCATGCTGGCCTCCATCGTGCTGGGCATGGGCCTGCCCACCACGGCCAAGTACATCGTGCTGGCCACCATCGCGGCCCCGGCCATCATGCACTTCGGCGTGCCGGCGCTGGCCGCGCACCTCTTCATCATGTACTTCGGCATCCTTGCCGACCTGACGCCGCCGGTGGCCCTTGCCGCCTACGCCGCGGCGGGCATTGCCCGGGCCGAACCCAACGCCACGGGCTTCATGGCCGTCAAGCTGGCGCTGGCGGGCTTCCTCATTCCCTATATCTTCTGCTACAATCCCGGCCTGCTCATGATCAACGCCACGGGCACGGAAGTGGCGGGCTATGTGGCCACGGCGGTGCTGGGCATCGTGTCCCTGTCCTTTGCCAGCGTGGGCTTCTGGCTGCGCAACCTCTTCATCTGGGAGCGCCTGCTCCTGCTGGCCGGGGCCATCACCCTCATCACGCCCGGACTCATCACCGACGCCATCGGCGTGGGCCTCATGCTGCTGGTCTATATCCTGCAGAAGGGGCAGCCCAACGGCCCCGGCGCGGCGACACGCGCATCCGGCACGGCGTAACATCGGCAACAGGGGGGCTTCGGCCCCCTTTTTCTTTTCCCGGACGGCCTGCCTGCCGTTGCAAGATGCCGGCGGAGCGACTATGCTTGCCGGACGCATCGCGCCGGTCGGAAGTCCGGCGACACCTTTGCAGCGACAGGAAATGGAGACGTTATGAGCGCACTGACTCCGCGGGAAATCGTGGCGGAACTGGACAAATATGTGGTGGGGCAGGAGCAGGCCAAGCGCATGGTGGCCGTGGCCGTGCGCAACCGCTGGCGGCGGCAGCACCTGCCTGCCGAGCTGCGGGACGAGATCGCCCCCAAGAACATCATCATGATGGGGCCGACCGGCGTGGGCAAGACGGAGATTGCCCGGCGGCTGGCCAAATTGAGCGGCGCGCCCTTCATCAAGGTGGAGGCCACCAAGTTCACCGAAGTGGGCTATGTGGGCCGGGATGTGGAATCCATGGTGCGCGACCTCATGGAGATCGGCATCAACCTTGTCCGCGAGGAGGAGAATGAGCGCGTGCGGCTGTCCGCCGAGGCGGCTGCCGAGTCCCGGCTCATGGATCTGCTGCTGCCCAGTTCCTTCGGGGTGGAGGAGCGCCAGTCCACCCGCGAGAAGCTCCTGCAGCAATTCCGGCTCGGCTTTCTCGATGATCGGGAAGTGGAAATGGATGTGGTGGAGCAGGGCGGCGCGGGCATCGACATCTTTGCCATTCCGGGCATGGAGCAGATGGGCAGTCAGGTGCGGGACATGTTCGGCAAGGCCTTCCCGCCCAAGCATCGCCGCCGCAAGATGAAGGTGCGCGCGGCCTTCAATGTGCTGGTGCAGGAGGAATCCGGCAAGCTCGTGGATCAGGAGGCGCTGGCCGACCGCGCCCGCGAGCGCGTGGAACAGATGGGCATCATCTTCATTGACGAAATCGACAAGATTGCCAGCACCAGCGCCAACAAAACCTCGGATATTTCCCGCGAGGGCGTGCAGCGCGACCTGCTGCCCATTGTGGAGGGCAGCGCGGTCAATACCAAGTATGGCATGGTGCGCACGGATCACATCCTTTTCATTGCCGCCGGGGCCTTCCACTTCAGCAAGCCCTCGGACATGATTCCCGAATTGCAGGGGCGCTTTCCCCTGCGCGTGGAATTGCAGCCCCTGGGCAAGGAGGAATTTTTGCGCATCCTCAAGGAGCCGGACAATGCCCTGACCCGGCAGTACGAGGCTCTGCTCGGCACGGAACAGGTGAAGCTCGGCTTTTCCGACGACGGGCTGGAGGAAATCGCGGCCTTTGCCGAAATGATCAACGGCCGCACGGAAAATATCGGCGCGCGGCGGCTCTATACCATCATGGAAAAGATACTGGCCGAAATTTCCTTTGACGCCCCGGAAATGCGCGGCGCGCAGATCATGGTCAATCGCGAGTATGTGCAACAGCATCTGGAAGACGTGCGCGAGGATCAGGATTTGAGTCAGTACATCCTGTGAGGCGGCGCCGGTACGGGGCAGATTGCCGGCGAAAGCTGACACGAAGCCCCTTGTCTTCCTCTTTTTTTCACAAGTGTCTTGTCACCGGACTTCTTGCGCGGGCGGTGGGCTATGTGGGCCACCGCCTGCGCGCTTCTTTCATGCCGCGGATCGCTGAAATTGCGGCTGCGGGGGAAATGAATCCCGCAGCCTGTTGACTCTCCCGGACAGGGAGAGCAGGTTGGACACGAGCTGTCCTGCCGCTGCCGCGCGGCGTGCCCGTGTGGTGGCTGTTTCCGGGGGAGGGCAGGAAATACAGGAGGAAAAACGATGCAAAGACGGTTTGCCCTGTGTGGCGTCAGCCTGTTGAGCGTGCTGTTGCTGGCAGTGGCCGTGCGCGCGGAGGAGATGAAAACCCCGTATTTCAGCATGGAACTGCCTGCCGGCTGGACGGTGATGCAGAAGAGCGTCGCCGAGGGAAAAACCAAGGTGGCTGTGCGGCACAATGAAGGGAACACGGTCGTGGCGATTGCTGTGGCCGCGCTCCCCCGAACCGCCTCGCTTGACGAGCTGTTTCCGCCTTTCAGCAAGCAGCTGGAAGCCAATGGCATTACCCTGGGCGAAGCGAAGACCTCCGGCAACACCCGTATGGCGGATTTCTCCAAGGCCGGGAAGAGGGGAAGCCTGTACGTCACCACCAGCGGCAAGCATTTCAGCGCGATCACCATTCTCGGCGAGTCTGACGAACCGGGCAAGAAGCTCATGCGGGAAAATTTCAAGCCGGTTGATGCCAAGTTGTTCCCGGCCTCGTACTGAAAACGCTGCGTTGCGGGCCAGGCCCGCCGTCCGCACAAGCCCTGTCCTCAGGCGGCAGGGCTTGTGTTTTTTCCGGGGTGGTTCCGTGCGGCATGCCTGTCGGTTGACGGCTCAGGCATCCGCAGGCAAACTGCGATCATGCGGCCATCGGCAGGCCGTGCGGCCACGCCGGGCCGCCGGGGAAACGGTGGTCGCGCTCCCTGTCTGCCCGGAGCGGGCAGGCGGGATGACAGGGCGGAGAGAGGGGGAAAATTGTTGCCGCCTGTGGCGGCAGCCCCTCGACCGCATTGCCGTCGGTCGATGTCGCATGTGCCGGGGAAGTGGGCATGACGCATTTCCTCAGGGAGCCGCCGTCCGACGGAATGGCGTCGGAGAGCCGGGCCAACGGTCGGGCATGGCCGCATGGCGGCGTTCCCTGGAGCTGGCAGCAGGGGCGACGCACATCTGCGCCGACGGCGGGCGCTGCCGGTCGAGCCTTTTTCGCGGCAAGACTGAGGCCCTGAAATTCATGCGGGAAAACTGCCAGCCACCGGCGTCAGGCGGTTCCCGACAGCATACCAACATCGCCACGCGGCATCCCCGGCGTTGCGGCATTCATGGGAGAGGAGAAGGCGTGAACATTTCTGCCGGTCGCATCAACTTTCTGGCAAAGCGTTACGGCCTTGCGCGTTATCTGGAAATCGGCGTGGCCAAGGGGGAGACCTTTCTTGAGGTCGCCATGCCGCACAAGACGGCGGTCGATCCCGTCTTTGCCTTTAATGTCGCGCCGCATCGCGGGCCGACCACGCAATTCTTTCCTCAACCGTCTGACGACTTCTTCGCGGCCCTGCCGCGGCTGATCTCGCGCCCGCCCTATGCCGCGCCTTCCGGGGAACGCTTCTGCTTTGATCTCGTCTTCATAGACGGCCTACATACCTTTGCGCAGGCCTACAGGGATTTTTTGCACTCCCTTCCCTATAGTCATGCCAAAACCATCTGGATTTTCGACGATACGGTTCCCTGCGATCCGTGGTCGGCCATTCCGGATCAGGAAACGTCGCGCCAGTACCGCAAAATGGCCGGACTGGACGGCGAACCCTGGCATGGCGACGTGTACAAGGCGATTTTTGCCCTGCACGATTTTCATCCCGAATTTTCCTATGCCACCCAAGTCACCTACGGCAATCCGCAGACCATTGTCTGGCGGACGGAACAGCCGGCGGAGCGGCAGCGCGTTTTCGGCGATTTGGCAAGGATCGCCGGCCTGTCCTACTTTGATATGCTGGACTGCCACCGGCTGCTGCTGCCGCTGGATCATGTCGCGGCACTGGATCGCATCGGCACGGTCTGCGATCCGCTGCGGCATGAGGGGGTGCTGCCCCGGCAGCGGCTCGTGAAGCCGCTGTGCCCCGGGCAGGGCGAGGGACAAGGCGACGGACGCCCGCCATGCGGCGCGGCCCGTTGACAGGCCAACAACATCAGCAGAGGAAAGACGCATGAGCGAAACACGCAGAGAACATGACTTTCTGGGCGAGCTGGATATTCCTGCCCATATCTATTACGGCATTCAGACGTACCGCGCCGTGGAGAATTTCAAGATCTCCGGCATCAGCATTTCCCTTCTCAGCAAATTCATTCAGGGCATGGCCTGCGTGAAAAAGGCCGCCGCCCTCGCCAATTGCGAACTGGGCGTGCTCTCGCAGGAGAAGTGCGACGCCATCTGCCGGGCCTGCGACGAGGTGGTGGCGGGCAAGTTCGATGATCAGTTTCCCATTGACGTCTTTCAGGGCGGGGCGGGCACATCCTGCAACATGAACGCCAACGAGGTCATTGCCAATCGCGCGCTGGAACTCATGGGACACAAGAAGGGCGAATATCAGTATTGTCATCCCAATAATGACGTGAACTGCTCCCAGTCCACCAATGACGCCTATCCCACCGCCATTCGCATCGCCCTCTACGCCAAGCTGACCCAGCTCATCGGCGATATGGACTATCTGCGGCAGGCGTTGGCCGACAAGGCCGAGGAATTCAAGGACGTCATCAAGATGGGGCGCACCCAGCTGCAGGATGCCGTGCCCATGACCCTGGGCATGGAATTTGCCGCCTATGCCGAAACCATCAGCGAGGACATGATGCGCGTGGGCGAGGCCCGCAATCTCATTGCCGAGATCAACATGGGCGCCACGGCCATCGGCACGGGCATCAACAGCCCCGAGGGCTATGCCGCCCTTGTCACCCGCAAATTGCGCGAGGTGTCCGGCGTGCCCGTGGAAATGGCGGGCAATATGGTGGAGGCCACCTCAGACACCGGGGCCTATGTGCAGCTTTCCGGCGTGCTCAAGCGCTGCGCCACCAAGATTTCCAAGATCTGCAACGATCTGCGCCTGCTGTCCTCCGGGCCGCGCTGCGGCCTCAACGAGATCAATTTACCGCCCCGGCAGCCCGGTTCCTCCATCATGCCCGGCAAGGTCAATCCGGTCATGCCCGAGGTGATGAACCAGATCTGCTTCGACATCATCGGCAAGGATGTGACCATTACCCTGGCCGCCGAGGCCGGTCAGCTCGAGCTGAACGTCATGGAGCCGGTCATCGCCTACTCGCTCTTTTCGGGCATGAAACGTCTGGGCGCGGGCTGCCGCAGCCTCGTGGACTATTGTATTCGCGGGATTACGGCCAATCGGGAGCGCTGCCGGGAGCTGGTCTATCATTCCATAGGCATCGTCACGGCCCTCAATCCCTGGCTCGGCTATGAAACGTCGGCCTCCATCGCCCGCGAGGCGCTGGAGAGCGGACGTTCGCTCGTGGACATCGTGCTGGAACGCCAGCTGCTGACCCGCGAACAACTGGACGATCTGCTGGCCCCGGAACACATGCTCCGGCCCGGCACGTGGAAAAAGGACGCCTAGGGCCTGTTGACACTCCTCCCCCCAAGCCTCCCATCCCTTCCCCAGCGCGCGTTTACCGGGGAAGAGACAGGGACACGAGGCAAGCCTGCCTCCAAAGGCACGTGGAGCGTGTACGGCCTGTTTGCATTGTTTGGTGAAATTATTTTTGGTGTTGAGAGGCCCTGGGGCCTGCTGCACGCATGGGAGGCTTCGGGGAGGAAAAGGGGAAGCCCCTGTTCCGCTGGCGATGCCCGCAGCTTCCCGTGCCGTCTGACGGGCACGGCCCTGCTGGCCACCCGGCCCGAGCGGGCGCAACCGCACGAAACGGGGGAGGGGAGCCGCGACCGGCCTTCCCTCCCCCGTTTGCACAGGCGTGAGCGGCGTTCCCGCCTACTGCGTATTCTTGAGGCGATCCGTGATGTTGTCGCGAATCCACTTGGCATCGAGCCATTCCAGCGGCGTCACTTCCACCCCGCCCACGAGAATGCCGAAGTGCAGATGATCGCCAAAGGCCAGCCCGGTGCTGCCGGTCTTGCCGATGATGTCGCCCTTGTTGACCACGGTGCCCTTGCTGACGCTGATTTCGCTGCAGTGGGAGTAGAGGGACATGAGGCCGAGTCCGTGGTCAATGACGATGAGATTGCCATAAATGCCCATATCGCCCACAAAGATGACGCGGCCATTGTTGGCGGCCGGAATGTCGGCATTGCGCACCGAGGCCAGGTCAAAGCCCAGGTGGTAGGATTCGCCCACCTGCTTGCCCTGATAGCTGAAGAAGCGGTGATCGGCAAAGCCGGCGCGCGGTGCGGAACGGGGCAGGCGGGCAAAGGTGCCGCTCCAGAGCTGTCCGGCCACGGTATCCCGGCTCAGTTCGCGCAGGGCCTCCACATTGGCGGCGCGGACATTGTTGTTGATGGTCAGGTAACATTCCAGCGGCGAGGCGGCCTGCGGCGCCAGATGCCCCAGCTTGTTCTGCACGTTCATGAGGAATTCGTCGCTGACGGCGATGCTGTCGCTCTTGAATTTGCGCTCCAGAGCCATGACCGTGAGGCGATTGCGGGTGGTATTGCCCGCCAGATCGGTGGCCGTGATTTCCACAGCGTTCTTGTACTGCACGGCGGTCATGGTATAGGGGAAGGGGAAGTAGCAGATATAGCTGCCGTCCTTCTGGCGGTAGCCGGGCACAAAATAACCGGACACCAGCACGCCGCTGGCCACCACATCCTCGTCGATGCTGTACTTGATGACCGTGGAGCCGCCCCGGCGCACATAGGGGGGCAGGGTTTTGACGGAAATGCGCGGCGGCTGGGTGTCCAGCCGCATGGAGCGCAGCTCCGTGCGGGTATTGCCCTGCCCGAAACCGGCCAGCGAGGCGTCGGTGGCGCGGATTTCCAGCTCGAAGGCTCCCTCGCGCAGGCCGGCGTCCTTGAAGGGCACCTCCACGCTGCGTTCGGTGAGGTATTCGTCAAAATGCTTGCTGAAGATGGTATTGACCACATTGTTCTTGCGGATGCCCACCGAGAGCGAACGGATGCCCGCAGGGTCGGTCATGGTGATGGTGAGGGTGCTCGCCGGAGAAATGCGATCGGTTTCCGGGCTGACAGTAATGACCGGCCCGTCAAGATCCTTGAAGAAAACATAGGCTGCCGCTCCCAGCGCTCCGATGACCAAGAGCATCAGAACCGAGGAGAAAAACCCTTTTTTGCGCATGATGCACTCCTTGTCTGCAAGATTTCAGCCTTGCATACTTCGGGGATTTTTTCAAGAATGGGCAAGGAGCTTCGTGCGCTCGTGCACGTTTTTCCGGCATCTCCGGCGCGTTGACTTGCGTGTGAAAATCTGTTTTGTGTCGATGTCATGCGGTATTCAGGTTCTTCCTCCTTTCCGGCTCAGTCGCGCGCCATGCGCGTCGATCCCAAGCGGCAGCGCGCCCGCATGGTGCGGGAGCTGGAGGCGCGCGGCATTCACGACCCGGCGGTGCTGGCCGCCCTGGGGCAGGTGCCGCGTCATCTTTTCGTGCAGGAGGCCCTGCGCGCCCGCGCCTACGAGGATACTGCCCTGCCCATCGGCTACGGGCAGACCATTTCCCAGCCCTCCACCGTGGCGCGCATGACCATGCTGCTGGAGACCTTTCCCGGCTGCCGGGTGCTGGAGATCGGCACGGGGTCGGGCTATCAGACGGCGGTGCTGGCCGCCCTGGGCTGCGTGGTGCTGACCATCGAATGCGTGCGGGAACTCTACCTGCAGACCCGGGGCCTTCTGCAATCGCTGGCCCTGCGCGACGTGCACACCCTCTTGGGCGACGGGACGCTGGGCCTGCCGGATGCCGCGCCTTATGATCGCATCATCGTCACGGCGGGTGGCCCGGTCGTGCCGCAGCCGCTGCTGCGTCAGCTTGACGACGGCGGCATCCTGCTTATTCCTGTGGGAACAAAACCTCGCAACCAGCGCCTGTTGCGCCTGGAACGCCGCGGGGACATCATTGAAAAAACGGATCTCGGCCCGGCCGCCTTTGTGGATCTGGTGGGCAATCACGGCTGGTAGATCCGTTGCAGCAAGGAGCAAAGTCTATGGCGTCCTGTTCTTCCTGTTCCTCAGCCTCCACCTGCGCTTCGGCAGGCCATCCCGGCGGCGAGGGATGCACCGAAAATGTCATGGCCCAACAGGATGCGGCCATTGCCCGGCGGCTCGGGCAGATTCGACACAAGATTTTCGTCATGAGCGGCAAGGGGGGCGTGGGCAAAAGCTCCGTCACCGTCAACGTGGCCGCGGCCCTGGCCCATCGGGGCTTCAAGGTGGGCATCATGGATGTGGACATTCACGGCCCCAGCGTGCCCAATCTGCTGGGCCTGCCCTCGGGCATCGACATGAACGAGGACAATTCCCTTGCGCCCTGCCGCTACAACGGCAATCTTTCCGTCATTTCCATGGATTCCCTGCTTCAGGATCGCAATACGGCCATCCTCTGGCGCGGCCCCAAGAAGACGGCGGCCATCCGCCAGTTCGTCTCTGACGTGGCCTGGGGCGAGCTGGATTTTCTCTTCATCGATTCCCCGCCCGGCACCGGCGACGAGCACATGACCGTGCTCAAGATGATTCCCGATGCTCTCTGCGTGGCCGTGACCACCCCGCAGGAAATTTCCCTCGCCGACGTGCGCAAGGCCATCAATTTCCTGCATCACGCCGAGGGCAAGCTGCTCGGCATTGTGGAAAACATGAGCGGCCTTGTCTGCCCGCATTGCCATACGGAAATCGATCTTTTCAAGAAGGGCGGCGGCAAGGAGCTGGCCTCCCGCTACGGCACGGCCTTTCTCGGGGAAATTCCGCTGGATCCGGTGACCGTGGTATCCGCCGACCGGGGCGTGCCCGTGGTCTTTCTGGATCAGGAAAGCGCGGCCAAGGAGGCCTTCCTCCATGTGGCCGATGCCATTGCCGCCGCGGCGGAAGCCGGCAAGGCGGCCATTCCGCCGGCGGAGTAGGCTGCTTGCCCTGCCGGGCGGCGCGCCCGGCAGACGGCGACCGCCGTCATCCCCTTGCGGGGGGCGCGATATGCCCCTGCAAGGGGATGACCGGATTTTCGCTTTTATCTTTGCGGAAAGTGTGGTAAGCCCGAGTGATTCATTTTGAAAGTCGGTGACTGGCCCATGAACCTAGCCAACAAGATCACGCTGCTGCGCATCCTGATGGTGCCGCTGATTATTGTCCTTCTGTATTTCGAGGGGCCGGTTTTCTGCTTTCTGGCCGCCTGCGCCTTTGCCTTTGCCTCGGCCACGGATTGGGTGGACGGCTATATTGCCCGCCGCTGGAACATGGTCACCAGCATGGGCAAATTCCTTGATCCCCTGGCTGACAAGGTGCTCATCTGCTCGGTGCTCATCATGTTCGTGCATCTGGAGTGGGCGGCAGCGTGGGTGGTGATCATCATGGTCTGCCGCGAGCTGGTGGTGACCGGCCTGCGGGCCATCGCCATCGACGAGGGCATCGTGCTGGCGGCCGACAAGTTCGGCAAGGCCAAGACCGTGCTGCAGATTTGCGCCATCATCCCCATGACCCTGCATTATCCCTACTGGGGCTATGAGTTGTGGCGGATCGGGGAGTGGCTGCTGTATCTGGCCATGCTCATGGCCGTGTTTTCCTGTATCAACTACTGCGTGGGTTTTTATGGAAAACAGCGCAAACACGCTTCAGCTGCGGCTGAGGAACTGCATCCAGACGATTCTCGAGCTTGAGCCGCAGATGCACGACAGCGGGCTGGAGCAGGTCTTTGCCCGCGAGCTGGATGCCCTGCGCGCCTTTCTCGAACAGGTGGACGGCATGACCCTGGTCGAGGCCGATGTTTGCCGTCTGGAAACGGCGACGGCGGTCTTTCTTTCCGAACTGCGCCCGAGCATGGGCACGGTTGCGCGCGGGGTGGTGCAATAGATGGTTGCGCGGGTCGCCATACTCATCTCGCTCTGGACAATCAACCTTGTCCTGTTCTTTCACATGGTCTGGGGCGAGGGCGGCATTGTCGTCTACAGGGATCTCAAGCGCACCTATTCAACGCTGGAGCAGGAGATCGCCAGCATTGACAGCGAAAATCTTGCCCTGAGTCGTGAAATTCGCCTGTTGCAGACGGACAAGCAATATGTGGAAAAGATGATCCGCGAACGTCTGCACTATGTCCGGGAAAATGAGTTGCTGTATCTTTTCTCGTCCGACAAGGACGCCGCAGGTGGGGCAGTCGATGATGACGGAAAAAATTGAGTGGTACAAAGAAGTTCTGGAGATTGAACCCAATTCCAAGGTGTTCCTGCCCTTGGCGCATCTGTATGTCGCCGGCAATGCGATTGATGAGGCCGTGGCCGTGCTGGAGCACGGCCTGAGCCGTCATCCCGAGCATATGGAGGCGCGGCTTTTTCTCATTGAGCTGCTGTACAAGTCCGGCCGCCAGGAAGCATGCGGCATGCATGTGCGGGAGATGAGCCGCCTTTTTGCCTCCTATGCGCATTTCTGGCAGGCATGGGCCGTCTGCCTGCGCACGGCGGGCGAGTCGCCGGAAATGTCCACGGCCTTGCGCCTCATGGCCGTGAACTTTCTCCACGGCCCCATTTCCCTCAGCGCCATCATGGAAAAGGGGCTGGATGCCGTACTCGGCGAGCTGACGCCTGCTGCCGCCCGGGTGGCGGACAGGGTGCTGGCCCCTGCCGAGGGGCAGGCCGCCACAGCGCCGGTCGCGCCGCATGCGGCGGCTGTAGCGCCGGAAGCGCCCGTGCCGTCGGCCATGACCGAGGTGGCCGCCGCTGCCGCCGAAATCAATGATGACGATGTGCTGCCCGCCGACCTGCCCCTGCCCCGGGATGCCGATTTGGACATGCCCGTCGGCTTTGCCGCCGCCGATGCCCCGAGTCCCGTGGCGCCGCGCCCCGTCATTGCGCCCGCCGCCCAGGCGGACGGTCATGCCGAGGAAGAGGAGGGCTTCTCCCTGCGCACGCGCTCCATGGCCGAGGTGCTGGCCGAACAGGGCGATGTGCAGGGCGCTCTGGACATTTATCAGGAACTGGCCGCAAGTGCCGTTTCTCCTGAGGAAAGCGCGGATCTGCGTCAGCGCATCGCCACGCTGAACGCGCGCCTGACCGGGCAGACCGTGCTGGAGCCTGTGGCGGAACAACCTGCCGAGGCGGCTCCCGGCAAGGAAAAGCTTATCAATGTGCTTGAAGCTCTGGCCGAACGTGTGGAAGCCAGGGCGCAGAATTGAGTCAGGGAGAGATCCGCGTGAAGAAGACAAGCCTTCTTTGTTGCACGGTGCTGGCAGGCAGTCTGGCCCTGTCCGCCTGCAGTTCCTACCAGCCGACCAAGAACGTCTGGAAAACCACCAAGGATATGTGGTACACCTATGTCAGCGTGCCCGCCACGGTGGACTACAGCGAAAAGGGTGATCTCTCGCCGCGCGCACGGGCGCTGTCCACCTGCATGATGGGCATTGACGTGGAGCTTTCCCGCTTCGAGCGCACCATGATGAATGCCGACAGGGCGCCGACCCGCGAGTGGATGGAAAAACTCTTTGCCGACTATCCCTGGCTGAGCGGTTTTGCCGGGATCAAGTATGACGGCACGCTTCTGGGGCAGGAACCCGGCCCGAGCCTCAAGGAACTCGACTTCATTCCCCTGCTGTACGAGGACAAGAAGCAGAACAGCCGTGCCCTGCGCGGCCATGTGCAACAAAGCCCCCTCGGGCCGGAAGTCATGCTGGCCGCGCCGCTGTATGACGGCATGGATTTTCTCGGCGTGGTCGCGGCCTATTTTGACATGCGCGCGCTGAGCAAGTTTTCCAGCAGCCCTGAGGATCTGGTCATCCTGTCGCCCACGGCTCTGCTCTGGCCGGGCAAGTTCGATTTTGCCGCCACGCCCCTGGCCGGCGTGGACTGGGAAACGGTCGTCCGCAAAAGCACCAGCGGCACCTGCACCAACGAACGCGGCAGCTTCTACTATCAGATTCGTTTCCTGGGCAATCTGCCCCTTGTCTTTGCCGTGGTCGAATCCGGCACCTTCCCGGAAGGCAATGGCGACGTCAATCAGGGGACGCCCTTCTTCCCGCAGATTACCGAAAAGCTGCCGCCTCCGCCGCAGCCTGAGCGCAAGAAGCGCGAGGAGGACACCACGCCCGCGTCGCCGCAGTTCGGCGTCAGCGAGGAATCGCTTGATCCGCTGAGTGCCGCCGATGCCGAAATCCGGGCCACGCAGCAGCCGCACGACATTCAGCCCGGCAGCCCGCAGTCCGTGCTGAGGCCGGGACAGCCCGCTTCCGCCCCCAGAAGCGGGGTGCAGGAACGTCAGCTTGAGGGCGACAATGTGCAGGTGCGCCGTCCGCAACGCCGTCGGCTGCATATTCCTGACGAAGCGCTGGAAATCCCCGACGCGCCCAAGCCGGAACCGCGGCCGCAGATTCAGATGCCCAGTCCGTTCGGCCCGCGTGCCGCCCAGCCCGCCGCTGAGGCAGATGCCGCACCGGCGGATGAGTCCGCGCCCGCCGCGACGGAAACGCCCAAGGCCGACAGCGGGGCGGAGAGCGCCGCGCCCGCCGCGACGGAAACGCCCAAGACCGGCAGCGGGGCGGAGAGCGCCGCGCCCGCCGCGACGGAAACGCCCAAGACCGGCAGCGGGGCGGAGAGCGCCGCGCCCGCCGCGACGGAAACGCCCAAGGCCGACAGCGGGGCGGAGAGCGCCGCGCCCGCCGCGACGGAAACGCCCAAGGCCGACAGCGGGGCGGACAGCGCCGCGCCCGCCGCGACGGAAACGCGCCCCGCGACCCTGCCGGGCGGGCGTCCCAGCCCCTTCGGGCCGCGCAACTGACGACAACCCTTTTCGGAAAGAAGGAAAGGCTGCCATGAATACCGAAGTTACCGTTACCGAGCATATTCTCCTGCATCAGAAGAAGTCGCCGCATGCCACGGGGCAGTTCACGGGTCTCTTGTATGACCTCATTCTGTCCGGCAAGTCCATTGCCTTCCGCGTCACCAAGGCCGGGCTGCTGGACGTGCTGGGCGGCACCGGCGAGATCAACGTGCAGGGTGAAAACGTCCAGAAACTGGACGATATCGCCAATCGCATCATGCTCTACCGCATGGAGCGCTGCGGCGCGCTGTGCGCCATGTCCAGCGAGGAGGAACCGGATCTCATCCGCGTGCGGCCCGAGTTTCCGCACGGGGATTACATCCTGATCTTCGACCCGCTGGACGGTTCGTCCAATATTGACGTCAACGTCAATGTGGGCACCATCTTTTCCATCCTGCGCCGGCCCGAGGGGGGCAGCGGCGAAGTGACGCTGGATGAGGTGCTGCAGCCGGGCTGGAAGCAGGTGGCCGCCGGTTACGTTCTCTATGGGCCGTCCACCATGCTGGTGCTGAGCACCGGGCAGGGCGTGCACGGCTTCACGCTGGATCCCGGCGTGGGGGAATTTCTGCTTTCCCATCCCGACATGACCATCCCGGAACAGGGCTATATCTACTCGGTCAACGAGGGCAACCGGCAGAACTGGGACGACGCGGCCCGCGAAGCCGTGGAATGGTTCCATACCGCACCCGCGTCCAACGGCAAGAATTATTCCGCGCGCTATGTGGGTTCGCTGGTGGCCGACTTTCACCGCACCCTCATTTACGGCGGCATCTACATGTATCCGCCGGACAGGGCAAAACCCAACGGCAAGTTGCGCCTCATGTGCGAGGCCAATCCGCTGGCCTTCCTGGCCGAGCAGGCCAAGGGCAAGGCCTCCGACGGACGCATGCGCATCCTTGACAAGCAGCCGGACAAGCTGCATGCCCGCACGCCGCTCTTCATCGGTTCCGCGCGCGACGTGGAAGCCGTGGAAGCCATTTACGCCAAACACGGCCGCTAGGCCGCACTGCCTTCCTCGGGGGGAGGGAGCCTGCTTCGCAAGGCGCCTTCCCCCGTTTTTCGTGCGGCCGCACGGCCGCCCCGGGCGGAAAGGCGGGCACAGCCTGCGCGCCCGGCGCGCCATGTCAAAACGAAGCATTCCGGTCGCAACGGGGAGGGCGGGCCTGACCGGTACGCAATCTTCCCGCAACGGTCAGCTGAACACGTCATGCTGTGTCTGGGTATCGAAAGTTCTTGCGATGAAACGGCGCTGGCGCTGGTGCGCGACGGCGCCCTGCTGTCGTCCGTGCTGGCCAGTCAGGTGGATGTGCACGCCCTGTTCGGCGGGGTGGTGCCGGAGCTGGCCTCGCGCGAGCACTACCGTTGCATGGGGCCGCTTTTCGACACGCTCATGGCCCGTGCCGGCTGTGCCGTCACGGATCTGGACGTGGTGGCTGTTTCCCGCGGGCCGGGGCTGCTGGGCAGCCTGCTCGTGGGCGTGGCCTTTGCCAAGGGGCTTGCCCTGGCTACCGGGGCGCGCCTCGTGGGCGTCAACCATCTGCACGCGCATCTGCTGGCCGCCGGGCTGGAGCAGCCCCTGTCCTTTCCGGCGCTGGGCCTGCTGGTTTCCGGCGGGCACACCCACCTCTACCGCATGGAGGGGCCGGACAGCTTCCAGACCCTTGGCCGCACGCTGGACGATGCGGCGGGCGAAGCCTTTGACAAGGCGGGCAAGCTCATGGGGCTGGCCTATCCTGCCGGACGCCTCATGGACGAGCTGGCCCGCGACGGCGACCCGGCGGCCGTGCCCTTTCCCCTGCCTTACCTGCGCAACGACTCGCTGGATTTCAGCTTCAGCGGCCTGAAAACAGCCGCCGCCGCCTATCTGGACGGCATTCCCCCGGCGGAGCGCTGGCCCCGCCCCGTGACAACGGCCCAGGGCGCGCCGCGCATCCTGCGCGACTGCTGCGCCTCCTACACCCGGGCCATTGTGGAAACCCTCCTGCGCAAGGTGGAACGGGCGCTGGAGCGGCAGCCGGATCTGTCCACCCTGATCCTGGCCGGCGGGGTCGCGGCCAACAGCCATTTGCGTTCCGGCGCGGAAGCCCTCATGCGCCGGCGGGGAGGGCGGCTTCTCATGCCATCGCCCGCACTCTGCACGGACAATGCCGTCATGGTGGCCCATGCGGGCTGGCTGCTGGCCCGCGAGGGCGCGCATCACGATCTTGCCCTGCAGGCGGTGCCGCGCGGCAGGCCCATCCCGGCGGATATGTTGTATGCGCGGGAGTCGCCCGCACCTTGACACTTTGCGGCGCTCAATCTACCCTGACTCGACATGCGCCGTGCCGCTGCGGCAGTGCGGCCAATATATGCCCATCTGACAACAAGGAGTTGTATCATGGCTGAACAAATTACCGACGCGACCTTTGACGCCCTTGTTCTGAAGTCCGACATTCCGGTGCTGCTTGACTTCTGGGCGCCCTGGTGCGGCCCCTGCCGTGCGCTCGGCCCGGTCATCGAGGAACTCGCCCCGGAATATGAAGGCCGCGTGCGCATCGTCAAGATGAACGTGGACGAAAACCCCGTGACGCCCGGCAAATACGGCATCCGCGCCATCCCGACCCTGATCCTTTTCAAGAACGGTGAAGCCGTCGAACAGATGACCGGCGCGGTGGCCAAGGACGCCATCAAGCATATTCTCGACACCAAGGCGCTGGCATGAGTGCGTATGACGCCATAGTCATCGGCAGCGGGCCGGCGGGCATCACCGCCGCCCTCTACCTGGCACGCTCAGGCTGCTCGGTGCTGCTCTGCGAGCAGCTGACGCCGGGCGGTCAGATCCTGCAGACGGCCGAGCTGGAGAACTATCCCGGCTTCCCCAAGGGCATCAAGGGCTATGAACTGGCGGATCTCTTCACCGCCCACCTCGAGGGGCTGACGGTGGCCCGCTCTTCGGCTGCCGTGCAGGAAGTTTCCGGCCATGCCGGGGCCTTTGTCGTCAAGACCGCCCAGGAAACCTTTACTGCCAAGGTCGTGCTGGTCTGCACCGGCGCGCATCATCGCCGCCTCGGCGTGACCGGGGAAAGCTGGATGCAGGGCAAGGGGGTTTCCTACTGCGCCCTGTGCGACGGAAACTTTTTCCGCGGACTGCCGGTGGCGGTGGTGGGCGGCGGCAATTCCGCCCTGGAAGAATCGCTCTACCTCGCCAAGCTGGCGTCCAAGGTCTATGTCATCCACCGTCGCGACGCCTTCCGGGGGGCGCGCATCTACCTCGACAAGCTGGAAGCCATGCCGGACAAGATCGAAATCGTGCGCTCCTCCACGGTGACGGCCCTGCATGGCGAAAACGCGCTGGAAGGCGTCACCGTCACCAACGTCACGACCGGCGAAGAACGCCGTCTGGATGTGCAGGGCCTGTTCATCTATGTGGGCTTTGAACCGGGCACGTCCTTCCTGCCTGCCGCCGTGGAGCGCGATGCCCAGGGCTTCCTTGTCACGGATACGGAAATGCGCACCAGCGTCCCCGGCATCTTTGCCGCCGGCGATGTGCGTGCCAAGCTTTGCCGTCAGGTCATCACTGCCGCCGGAGACGGCGCAACTGCCGCGCAGGCGGCATTCGTCTTCCTGGAACAGCTCCATGCGTAAATCATTTCTTCGCTCGCTGGTCTTGGCCCTTTCGCTGTTTGCCCTCTCCGGTTGCGGCATCATCGACATGATCTACCTGCCGCCACCGGAAGATACCGCACAGGAACTCTTTGAGTCCGGCAACGAGGCCATGAGCGAGAAGAATTATGTGCGCGCTGCCGAGATGTACATCAAGCTGCGTGACGTCTTCCCGTTCAGCCCCTATACGCTTGAGGCCGAACTGGCGCTGGCCGACTGCTACTACCTCGATGAAGAATACGTCCTGGCCGCCGAAGCCTACAAGGACTTCGAATCCATGCACCCCCGCCACGAGGCCATCCCCTATGTCCTCTACCAGACGGGCATGTCGCTCAAGGGGCAGTTCCTCTCCATCGACCGGGCAACCACCGAAGTGCAGGAAGCCTACGAATACTTCAACCGCCTCCGCCAGACCTATCCCGATTCGCCCTATGCCAAGGACGCCGAGGCAAAAATGGCCGAATGCCGCAAGATCATGGCCGAACATGAACTCTACATCGCTGACGTGTTCTGGCATATGAACAACTACGGCTCTGCCTGGCGGCGCTATGAGTTCATTGCCGAGAACTATGCCGATGTGCCCGAGGTGTCGGATCACGCGCGGGAGAAGGCTCAGGCCGCCTATCTCTACTACCGCGAGGATCAGGCGAACACCCAGCGGCAGAAGCGCGAAGGATCCTGGAAAAACTGGTTCAAGTGGCTCTAGCAGCAACCAAAGCCCCTTCGGGGGCTTTTTTCATCTTCGGAGAACGGTAGATATGACGACAGATCACGCCGCTGCCAAGCATCATGCCGCCCTGGCCTCAGTGGTGGCCGCGCTGGCCCTCACCGCACTCAAGCTGGGCGTGGGCGTCTACACCAACAGCTTGGGTATCCTCTCCGAGGCCCTGCACAGCGGCCTCGACCTGCTGGCCGCCATCATGACCTTCTATGCCGTGCGCCTGTCCAGCCGCCCCGCAGACAGCGGCCACCCCTATGGCCACGGCAAGGTGGAAAACCTCTCGGCCCTCGCCGAAACCCTGCTGCTCTTTCTCATCTGCTTCTGGGTGGTCTACGAAGGGGTGGACAGGCTCGTCAACGGCGGCGAACCCGTTGTCCCCTCCCTCTGGGGCGCGGCCGTCATGGGCATTTCCGTCATCGTGGATGTCAACCGCGTCCGCATGCTGCGCCGCGTGGCCCGTGAAACCAAAAGCCAGGCCCTCGAGGCCGATGCCCTGCATTTCGCCACTGACATCCTGTCCTCTTCCGTGGTGCTTGTGGGCGTGCTGGCCGTCTGGCTCGCCGCCGTGCTGGACGTGCCCGGGCCGGTGCATGACGTGCTCGTGCAGGCCGATACCGTGGCCGCCCTGCTCGTGGCCTGCATCATCTTCCGCGCCAGCCTGCATATGGCCCGCGATGCCGTCAATACGCTCATGGATTCCGGCGCAAGCGAAGAACAGCGCGCCATTGCCGACAGCGTGGCCCATATTCCCGGCATTACCGCCGTCAGCCGTGTGCGTGTGCGCACCAGCGGCCCCCAGGCCTTTGTGGACATGACCGTGGGCGTGGATCCCCAGGTGCGCGTCAGTGAGGGCCACCGCCTCGCCCATGAGGCGGAACTCGCCGTCAGCGCCCTCCTGCCCGGAGCCGACGTGACCGTGCATGTGGAACCCATGCTGGCCTCGGCAGCAACCGGCAACCCCTTTGAGGCTGTCCAGTCCGCCGCGTCCACCCACGGACTCGCCGTGCACGACGTCAACATCTTTCGCACCGACAACGAGACCCGCATCGAACTCCATGTGGAAATGGACGGGACAATGCCCTTCGCACAAGCCCACCGGCTGGTGCGCGGCTTCGAGGAAGCCGTGCGCCGCCAGTGCCGCGTCAGCGATGTGCTGACCCACCTTGAACCGCGCGAGGCCCAATCCGCCTGCCGCGGCCTCGCCGACTCCTCCCCGCAGGCCCAGTCCGCCTGGGAACAAATCCGACAGGCCGTGGCCCGTGAACCCCTCCTCAGCGAGGCCCACGGCTTCTCCGCCTACGCCACCGCCGAACAAGGCCTCTGCGTCAGCTTCCATTGCCGCGTCGCCCGCAACCTCAACGTCGAACAGGTGCACAGCCTCTCCGTGCGCCTCGAACGACAACTCCGCGAACTCATGCCCTCCCTCGGCCGTATCTGCATCCACGTCGAACCGGACGAAAACAGCTAGCCAGCAGGCCGTTTCTTTTTCGTTTTTGCTTTTTTTGTTGAGGGGGGAAGGAAGGGGCTTTGCTCGCGCCCAAATCCCC